>Ga0228674_1000080_pt1 | contig 76047 bp, 70 predicted proteins | sample 1D_rmetaG_FD_189054 | JGI IMG/M metagenome (GOLD analysis project Ga0228674, IMG submission 189054) | Seawater microbial communities from Monterey Bay, California, United States - 1D_r | ecosystem: Environmental > Aquatic > Marine > Coastal | place: USA: California | collected 2016-09-26
TTTTGATGTCGTGATAGCGCGCCAGATACCAAACGATCCGCATTGGGCCGAGGTGATATTTGCGGCGAAGATAGAGAACCTTTTCCTCGCGCTCAGGCGGCGTCCTGTTGGCGTGCCATTTTGGGATGGGCGGCGCGTTAATCAGGCCTGCTTCGCCCCGCTCGGCGTAGGCCTTGCGCCACCGGTAAAAGCTGGCGCGGCCAATCCCAAAATAGCGGCAAGCCTTTGCAACATGGCCAATCTCTCCCGCGTAGCGCAGAATCCGCAGCTTACGTTGAATCTCGCGTTGATCCTTGTTCATGAACATCTCCTTCTTCCCAAGTTTGGGAGGTTAACGGAAATGTCTCGCGAGTAACTGCATATCTACACGTGTAAAGTCTTGGTCCTGTAGCCAGTTGCGGGCCCGCTTGAAGGCTGTACGGAGGCTGTCTTCCTTGACGTCGTCGTTCGCTCGCCTCAGCTTGAACTCATCATACCAAGCTTTTGCGTTAACAACCCTTCGACCTGATGGATAATGCTCTGAGTTTGTCATCTTGTTGCCCTTGTTTTTGAGCGCATCGTGTAGAGCCTGATGCGCTACTTGATTGCTGCCTTTAAGCAGTCGGGCCTTGCTGCGCTTCAGGTCAGCAGCATCTTGCGAGTCACCTGTTGAGATGGCCTTCAATGTTACAGGGCTTGAAAAGGCAATCGAACCCCTTCGTGAAGCCTGTGGTTGGTAATTTATTTTATTTATAAGGGCTAGACCTTGCCAAAAAACAGCATAATGCAATCAAATAGATGAGCCGAACTCTCTCTCCGTTTAGGCCGCCATTCGTCCCAAAAAACCCTGACGACGGACAGAAGCTGATTTTTCTACCGAACGTTTGAGGCCAAAACGATCAAACTATTGCGAATAGATCCATAATCACTTTGAACTCTTGCCGATGGCCTTTGCCAACAAACAAGGTGCGGTTGACCCACTCATACCGCGAGTCACCCGTTTCAAGACGCGCGTGAGTGCGCATGTAATAATCCTCTGGCGAGACGTCTTCGCCACGCGTAATTGCGGATAGAACCTCTTCAGGGCCATGACGGTAGCCATAATTGATAATCTCGATCAAAGCGCCGTCATCAGTTTCAAAAGCATAGCGCGTATCAAGTTCGGCGACACCGTTCTCAAAAACTGTTTGCCAATCTGCGCCTAAGTTCAGGATCCGGCCTGAAAGCCGTGGACCGCTTACAGCGCCACCAATGATCGGAATGATACGGCGATAGCCGGCGCGGCCTGCTCCAATCTCACGAATGGGGTCAAGTTCGATTTCAAGCCGACAAACAAGCTCTAAAGTTGGGTGCTCCATCTCCATATTTCGAGCCTACCCCACCCACGCATCAATGAACCAGACCAGCCACAGCGTGATCGCTGGAAAGCTCGCCAAGATCACAACGCGGATCATGTCGGTAAGTACAAAAGGCAGCGCGCCTTTGTAGGTCTGACCAATCGGCGTGTCTTTATCCATCGAATTAATGATGAACAGGTTCATCCCGACAGGCGGCGTGATCAACCCGACTTCAACGACGATCAATACCAAGATACCGAACCATAGGCCAAAATCATTAGCGCTCATCCCGAAGTCGAGCACGACCATAATCGGGAAGATAATCGGCACCGTCAAAAGCACCATGGACAGGGAATCCATGATGCAGCCAAAGACGAGATACATCACAAGAACAGCTGCGAGAACCAACCAAGGCGAGAACCCTTGTTCTGCAACCCAGACCGATGCGGTTTGTGGAAGCTGCGTGAGCGCCAGGAAGTTGTTATAAAACCCTGCTCCCAGAATGATCAGATAGATCATCGCGCTTGCAAAAGCTGTCGCGAGGATCGCTTGCACCAGCTTCGCCCATGACATTTGCCCGGATGCCAATGCCGCAACCCCCGTTCCTGCTGCACCAACAGCGGCGGCTTCCGTTGGGGTGAAAACGCCAAGGTAGATGCCGCCAACGACCAGTAAGAAGATCGTCAGAACTGGCCAGACCGACAACAACGCCACCATGCGTTCACCCCATGGAACGCGGGGTTTTACGGCGGCAGAATTCGGCGAGACACGGACCCATATAGAGATCGCAAGCACATAGCCAAGCGCGGCAAGGATCCCGGGGATCAGTGCCGCGACAAACAGCTTTTCGATATTCTGCTCCGCTAGGATCGCATAAATCACCAAGATGACCGATGGCGGAATGAGGATTCCCAGCGTGCCACCCGCTGCCAATGCACCCGTAGAGAGCGATCCGGGATAGCCGTAGCGCTTGAGTTCAGGCAGGGCTACCTGCCCCATCGTAGCCGCCGTTGCCAAAGACGAACCACATATCGCGCCAAAGCCCGCACAGGCCCCGATGGCGGACATCGCGACGCCCCCTTTGCGATGGCCTAGGAAACTTTCGGCTGCGCGGAACAACGCCGCAGACATGCCCGAGAGTGTCGCGAACTGGCCCATCAACAGGAACAGCGGAATGATCGAGAAGGAGTAATTCGAGAACGTGCCGTAGGTCAGCGTTTTCATCTGGTTCAGGGTCATCATCGTCGTGCCGGTCACCATATAGGTGCCAGCAAACCCCACCGCGAGCATCGCCAAAGCAATGGGCGCACGCAGGAAAATCAGGATAAGCAGGATCGGAAGGGACCATAAGGCGAGGTCGATATTGCTCATTGCGGCTCTCCCAAGGACTCGGATCGTGCCAATGCACGCAGGGAACGGATTACACAGAATGCCGCCACAAGTGCGAAAACAACAGCCCCAACCAGCGCCGCCGCATAGCCCTGCCAAACAGGTAGTTGCGCGATCAGGGTCATTTCGCCGTACCGCAGCTTGTCTTGCATCCCCAGAAACAAGCGCCACGCAATGAGCGCCGCAGCGGTCAACATACCCGCGTCCATGATCACATCAATTACGCGGTTCATGACATTGGGAAAAGCGGGTTTGAAGAGATCAACTGTCGCGTGACCCCGTTGTAATTGGCACCACGGTAGAAACGCGAAGATCGCGGCAGCGATGCCAATTTCAGTGATGTCATAAATCCCTCGGATCGGACCCAAACCAATGTCGAGCGGCACAAGAACGCGGCCTATAATCGACACGAAAGTCATTCCCACGACGAGGAGTAAAATAATGCCGCCTGTCAGCGCCATCCCTTGGGCGAGCGCCCGTGCAATCATGGATAGTGCAGAATACATGCAGGTGCCCTCAAATTGAATTGGCCGGCCCCTCATTTGCGGGAGGCCGGCCTTTTTATTGCGTTCGGTTTACTTGTTGATCAGTGCCGTCGCTTGGTCGATCAGGGCTTGGCCGTCGATGTCTTTGCCCTTCATTTCTTCAACCCAACGCGCGATCACGGGCTGCGCTGCATCTTTCCAACGCGCCACTTCTGTGGCGTCTAGCTGGACAATCGTGTTGCCCGCTTTTTCAGCAATCGCACGACCGGGGGCGTCCATGTCCCACATAACTTGAGCGGCCATGCCAGACAGTTTCGCGCCGGATTCCGCGTCCACAATTGCCCGTAGATCACCCGGCAGGGCTTCGTATTTAGCCTTGTTCATCACCAAAACGATTGCCGCTGTATAAAGCGCCTCGTCGCCCGTAAATTCTGCGTGGTTGGTGACCAGTTCTGATAAACGAACCGCTGGCGTGACTTCCCAAGGAATAACAGTACCTTTTATAACGCCTTTGGACAGCGCTTCTGGGATAGCAGGCAATGGCAGACCAACAGGCTCTGCACCTAGCTCGGAGAGCATGTCGTTGATCACACGTGTCGGACCGCGCACTGTCAGACCTTTCATGTCCTCTAGTTTTGTCATCGGCTCTTTGGTGTGGATGACACCGGGGCCGTGGACCCATGCGCCAAGCACCTGAAGGTCTTTGTATTCGTTGGACTGGAAATCAGTATCGACCATTTCCCAGAACGCCAACGAGGTCGTCACAGGATTCTTCATCATAAACGGCAGTTCGAACACCTCGGTACGCGGGAAGCGTCCGGGCGTGTAACCCACAACCGTCATCGACAGATCGACAACCCCGTCGCGCGCTTGGTCCATCAATTCTGGCGGTCGGCCACCAAGGCTCATCGCGTCAAAATGCTGGATCGCGATACGCCCATCTGACGCGGCCATCACTGCTTCTCCCCATGGCACGAGAATTTTTGCAGGTACAGTCGCTTGTGGCGGCAAGAACTGGTGCAGGCGAAGCGTGACCTCTTGCGCACTGAGTGCACCAGCCATGCTAAGCGCTATCGCGGATGCCGCTACAACGGATGTAAATGTTCTTCTCATCATGTCGCTTTCTCCCAAAAGATGATTATCGTTGAGCAGTCTTCACCCTTTACATGAAATTTTCCAAGACATAATCTCATAATATGAGAAATATTTGGCGTTAACGTCTTAGAGGCGTTGATTTGCGAAACTGTGGAGAAACACATGGCCTCTCTCGCTCCTCTCGATGAAACGATCACGCTGGATGATCTGAACCGCGATCCGTTTCCAATCTACCGTCGCTTGCGCGCAGACTCGCCCGTTCTGCGGGTCAAGGCGACAGGGCGCACATTGCTGACCAAAGCCGTTGACACAAAATATGTCAAAGATCATCCGGAGATTTTCAGTTCTGATGATCCGCACACGCCGATGACCCGCGCGTTTCAAGCACACACCTTAATGCGCAAAGACGGTGACGCGCATATGCGTGAACGCATGGCGATGGCCCCCGCCTTTGCACCCAAAGTCATCATGAATGAATGGGTGCCCGCGTACCGCAAGATTGCCGAAGATTACGTTGCCCGCCTGCCGCGCGGCGAAGTCGTCGATCTCTTTCCCATGCTCGCAGGCCCTTATGCTGCGCGTGGGCTAGCAGTGCTTTTGGGTTTGGACGAGGCCACAGACGAGCAAATGCAACGTTGGAGCCAGAACCTTATCGACGGTGCAGGCAATTTTGGCCAGCGCGAGGAACTCTTCGCTGTGTCCGACAAAGCCAACGCCGAAATGAATGCGCTCTTTGATAGTTTGCAACCTCGTCATCGCGCCGCACCGAATAACTCGGCGCTTGCCGTCATGTTGAACGCCGATGATCCAATTGAGATGAGCCAGATTTACGCCAACATCAAAATAGCAATCGGCGGAGGCATCAACGAACCTCGCGATGCCTTGCTCACCATTCTTTGCGGCTTGCTCAGCAATCCTGATCAACTCGACGAGGTTAAAAAGAACGCCGATTGGGACAAGGCCTTCGAGGAAGGTGTCCGCTGGGTCGCGCCTATCTCTGTTTCTGCTCGTCGTGCCATTGAGGACACTGAAATTCGCGGCTTTCTTATCCCAAAGGGCGATTCAGTCATGACCATTCAAGCCAGTGCAAATCGAGACGAAGATATTTACGAGAACGGCGAAAACTACGACGTGTACCGCGCGGTCAATCAGCATCAATCCTTTGGTAATGGTCCCCATTTCTGCCAAGGCACGCACGTTGCGCGCCGTGCCATTGGCCAAGTTATGCTACCCATTTTGTTCGAGCGGTTCCCAAACATGAGCATTCCCAATCTTGACGATGTTCTTTGGCGTGGCTTCGGCTTTCGTGGCCCTGTGCAAATGCCGGTGTTGTTGCAATAACTTCCGCGAAATCGTGCCAAGCCAATTAGAGTGAGAAACTTTGTGTCCGAGATCATCTTTCACAATTTCGCCGTTAGAAGTCTCTACGTTTGGTTCGGCTTACACCACTTATCCAGACATTTTCTGATCCTTCCAAACAGGCCCAGCACGACAGGATACAATTGATGCCACTAAAAGCCATCGCATTCGACGCCTATGGAACCCTATTCGATGTCTATTCGGTAAGTTCCCTGTGGGCGAAGGCTCCGGTACGCTCGGCATCCGCCTGACTTTGGCACAATGCGATCTTGTGGCGTTGCGTGCATCGTAGTGGGCACCGCGTTGATCGCGACAAACATTAAGGGCAGGGTATGTCTCAAATCCCGGTGATTTATAACACTGCATACGATATCAGTGTGCCACCGACACATCGTTTCAACGGCACCAAGTTTTCGCGGCTCATTCACGAGCTTGAGCAAAGTGCGTTTTCAAGTGACTTGGAGTTCACCCATTCCTCGACGGTGCGATACCGCGATATTCTTCGCGCCCATGAGTCGGAATATGTTAAGCGCGTCGCGACCGGTGCGCTTTTGCGCGATGAAATTCGCCAGATCAATCTGCCGATTAATCAGCAGCTCATCAGGCGCAGCTTTCTTGCCTTGAACGGCACTTATCAAACGGCGCTGCGGGCCTTGGAAGCAGGTATTGCGTGCCATGCAGCAGGAGGTACACACCACGCGCGCTATTCTGGTGGGTCGGGGTTTTGTGTTTTCAACGATCTGGCTTTCACGGCCGTGAACCTGATCGAACACGGTATCGTCAACAACGTTCTGATCTTGGATCTGGACGTGCATCAAGGTGACGGAACCATTGATATCTGCAATGGCCGACGGGGTATCTATACCTGTTCGTTGCACTGCGAAGACAATTTTCCTTTTGAAAAACGTCAGGGCAGTCGCGACGTCCCGCTGCGCAGTCATCTGGAGGACGCCGCGTATCTGGAACAGCTCCACCGTACCCTGAACGATGTGTCGGGCGAATTTACCCCTGATCTTGTCCTGTACGACGCAGGCGTCGACGTATTTGAGGGTGACCAACTGGGAAATCTCGATATCACCCTCGACGGGATTTTTGAACGTGATTGCAGCGTTTTGGAGTATTTCAAGACACGCTGTATTCCTGTCGCGACTGTCATTGGCGGCGGCTACAGTCAGGTTGATGTTGAAATTGCCAAGCGGCACCTGTTGATCTTTCGTGCAGCAACTGTTGTGTATTGACCGTAGGCATACAGCCCCGTTCGTTAAAAGTTCACCGGGCGCTTGGTCTTGCTCAGGATTGCCGAAAAGCGTTTTGGCACACGGTCACCACCCCAAGCCTGTTCTTCCACCGGACAACTGGACACCCCTTTAGGGGGATGTCCGTGTCTGTCCGTCTGCATGGGGCGCTGACAAGGGTCGGACATGTCCGCTAAATGTCGTGTCTGTCCGCTTCATCAATGAACTAGACTTTGTCATTATATGCGCGAGTATTGTCTTAGAAGTAACTTAATAAATCACTTTGATTTATTTATTGACAGAGGAGGATGAAACGTCGATATGCGGGGGGATATATTACTGCTCTGTTAGGGACTCTTATGTCGTTGGATGCACAAACTGACTCAAGATTACAAAAAGTGACCGTGGGCGTAGATGGTTATGTACGCGGCTCAAATCAAACTGGTGTGCGGGCCTATAACGAGCGCCTTGTGCTGTCGATCATCCGCCAGGGCGGCCCGCTGCCAAAGGCGGCTATCGCGCGCCTGACTGGATTGTCGGCGCAGACGGTTTCTGTCATCATGCGGGCCTTGGAAGAAGACGGCCTGCTCACCAAGGGTGACCCCGTGCGCGGCAAAGTGGGGCAACCATCCGTGCCACTGGGGTTGGCGGGGGATGGAGCGTTTTTCATTGGGCTAAAGGTCGGGCGGCGCGGTTCAGAGCTTTTATTGTGCGACTTTTTGGGTGAGGTGCGTGCCCACCATCGCAAGAGGTATGACCACTTGACGCCTGATAACGCGGTGGCTTTTGCCAGCGAAACAATTCGCGACTTTCTGGCTGCGCTGCCTGCGGCCAGTGTTGCGCGGATCGCGGGCCTCGGGATCGCGCTGCCGTTTCGTATGTGGGATTGGGTGGATGATGCAGAGCCTGCCACTGCGGGGCTTGCGGCTTGGTGCACGCGCGACATCGCAGCCGAGATCGGCGCGGCGTGGGACTTTCCTGTTTACCTGTGCAACGATGCCACTGCAGCCTGCGGGGCCGAGCTTGTCTTTGGCGCGCAAAGCCGTGGGCGGGGCACGCCACGTGACTTTCTTTACTTCTATATCGGGTATTTCGTCGGGGGCGGGCTTGTTCTGGATGACATGCTCTACACGGGCAAGAGCGGCAATGCGGCAGCGCTTGGCTCTGTGCCGATTGTCACGCAATCGGGCGTGCGGTGTCAGCTTGTTGATGTGGCGTCTCTTGTGACGCTGGAGGAGATGTTGCACGAGGCGGGTCACGATAGCGCAGGTGTTTGGGGGCGGCAGGGCGACTGGGCGGCGGATGCGGCTGTGCTTGAGGCTTGGCTTGATCAGGCCGCGCAGGGGCTGGCGCAGGCGATTGTGGCCTCAACCTGTCTGATTGATTTTACCTCGGTGCTAATTGACGGCTCAATTCCGCAAGAGGTGCGCGAGGCGCTTGTAGCACGCACACAGCGCGCCTTGGCCGCAGTGACTGTGCCGGGGGTTGAGCACCCTAAGGTTGGCGCGGGCACGATTGGCTTTGATGCCAAAGCACTGGGCGCGGCGAGCTTGCCGTTGTCAGAGCGGTTCCTTGTGGACCGGGACGCATTTTTGAAAGGGTGAGCCGATGATACTGTGTTGTGGAGAAGCTTTGATCGACATGATCCCGACGCCCACACGCGGCGGGGCCGATGGCTTTGTGCCCCATTGTGGCGGCGCGGTTTACAACACGGCGATTGCCCTTGGCCGCCTTGGTGCGCAAACGGGGATGCTGACGGGGCTTTCAGGCGATATGTTCGGCCAGCTTTTGAGCGCGGGTTTGCGCGCCAGCCATGTGGATGTGAGCCATGTCATCAACTCGGAGCGCCCGATAACGCTCGCGTTTGTGCGGTTGGTAGACGGCCATGCGACCTATGAGTTTTATGACGAGAATTCAGCGGGGCGTATGCTGGAGCAGCGCGATATGCCCGTGCTTTCAGGTGAGGTTACGGCGCTTTATTTTGGCGGTATCAGTCTGGCTTGCGAGCCGGGGGCCGATGCCTACGCCGAGCTGCTTAGGCAAAACGGGCGCGCGCGGGCTGTGATGCTAGATCCAAACATTCGCCCTGGGTTTATTCGCGATATTGCGCGTTATCGTGCGCGGCTGGATCGAATGATGGCGCTCTCGGATATCGTGAAAGTCTCTGATGAAGACCTCAACTGGATCAACCCTGAGCCTTTGTCGCTGCGCGAGAAAGTAGATGCGCTTCTGAATAAGGGCGCATCTCTTGTTATCCTCACCCGTGGCGGGGAGGGTGCGACAGGCTTTATGGCGAGTGGCGACGAAGTGCAGGTGCCGGCAGTCAAGGCTGAGATCGCTGATACCGTTGGCGCGGGGGATACATTTAATGCGGGCGTTCTGGCAAAGCTTTCCGAGCTTGGCTGTTTGCATAAGGTGGGGCTGGCCGAGCTGGCCCCAGAAGATTTGAGGACTGCCCTCACCTATGGTGCGCAGGTCGCAGCCATCACTGTTTCACGGGCGGGTGCGAACCCGCCTTGGGCGAGCGAGCTCTAAAGGGAGCTAAGTTTTTTGACCCTTTCTTGACGAATATGTTAGCGCTAACTTAATGGCAGCAAGGAGATGATTATGACAACCAAGATTGCAATCAACGGTTTTGGACGTATCGGTCGCAGTATTCTGCGCGCAATGATCGAGTGGGGCGACAGCGAGATCGAAGTGGTGGCGATTAATGATCTAGCCCCCGCAAAAAACATCGCCCATCTGCTTAAGTATGACAGTGTGCACGGTCGTCTGGGGGCGCACGTATGGGTCGAAGGCGATGTGTTACATGTGGGCGCGCGGGCTATTCGTCTCACGGCGATCCGGAATCCTGAAGAGCTGCCGTGGGCCGATGTTGATGTGGCCTATGAGTGCACTGGCCTATTCACCGACCGTACGGCTGCAGCGCGGCATTTGGCCAATGGTTCAAAGCGGGTGCTGATTTCTGCGCCGGGGAAAGGTGCTGACCGCACGATAGTGTATGGTGTGAACCACACCGAGCTGACCTCAAAGGATGTGATTGTCTCCAATGCGTCCTGCACAACCAACTGCCTTGCGCCTGTGGCGATGGTGCTTGACCGCGCGTTCGGGATCAAGACGGGTTACATGACCACCATCCACGCCTTTACGGGCGACCAGCCCAGCCATGATGCAAACCACAAAGACCTCTACCGCGCGCGCGCGGCTTCTGTTTCGATGGTGCCGACTTCCACAGGGGCGGCCAAGGCCATTTCGTTGGTGTTGCCCCAACTGGCGGGCAAGCTGGAAGGCTCTGCTGTGCGGGTTCCGACCCCCAATGTCTCGATGGTTGATCTCTGCTTCATGCCCAAACGCCCAGCAACGGCTGATGCTGTAAACGCAGCTGTCGCCGAGGCCGCTGAGGGCGCGCTAGCGGGAGTTCTGTCCTATGAGGTTGATCCACTGGTATCAGTTGATTTCAACCACGATCCGCATTCGTCGTGCTTTGCGGCGGCGCAAACTGCGGTGACAGATGGTGGGATGATTCGTGTGGTGAGCTGGTATGACAACGAATGGGGCTTCTCCAACCGCATGCTCGACACCGGTGTGCGGATGGGTCGTTTGATGCACGACACTGCTATGCAGATGGCGAGCTGAACGATGGTCTCCAGAGTTATTCCTGTTGAGCCGTTTGACCTCGTTGTATTCGGGGCCAGTGGCGACTTGGCGCAGCGCAAGATTTTGCCGGGGCTGTTCCACCGCTTTGCTGTTGGGCAGATGCCTGAAGAGGCCCGCATCATCGGCGTGGCACGCAGCGAGATGGACGAGCCAGGCTTTCGCGCTCAGGTAGCGGAAAGCCTCGCCGCATTTTCGCCCGGTGCGGCGGGAGATGCTGCGCTGGTGGCGACGTTTCTTGAAAAGATTAGCTATGTCACTGTCGATGCCACGGGCGATAGCGGCTGGGCCGAGCTTGGTGCAAAGCTGCGTGACGGTGTTGTGCGCGCGTTTTACCTCTCGGTGTCGCCTGCGCTGTTCGGGGTCATTGCGCAGAGTTTGCACGCTCACAAGATTGCTACGGCTCAGAGCCGCATTGTGGTGGAAAAGCCCTTTGGCCACGACCTGAAGTCAGCTGAGGCGCTCAATGCCGACTTGCGGGGTAGCTTTTTGGAAGGCCAGATTTACCGCATTGATCATTACCTTGGCAAAGAGACGGTACAGAACCTTATGGCACTGCGATTTGCCAATGCGCTGTGGGAGCCACTTTGGAATGCTACCCATATTGACCATGTTCAAATCACCGTGGCCGAAAGCCTTGGGGTTGAAGGGCGCGGTGAATATTATGACAAGTCGGGCGCCATGCGCGACATGGTGCAAAATCACCTGATGCAGCTTTTATGCCTCACGGCGATGGAACCTCCCTCCAAGTTTACGCCTAATGCGGTGCGCGACGAGAAGGTGAAAGTGATCGAAGCGCTGGAGCCGGTTGGTCAGAGTGACATTGTGCGCGGCCAGTATCGCGGCAAAGGAGGTGAAGGCAGCTACCGAGACCATGCGGGTGATGCGCAGAGCCGCACCGAGAGCTTTGTGGCGATGAAGGTGAAAATTGGCAATTGGCGTTGGGCGGGCACACCTTTTTATCTGCGTACAGGCAAGAAGTTGCGTGCACGTAACTCTGAGATTGTTGTCGTGTTTCGTGATCCGCCGCATATGATCTTTCCTGAAATGGCCGCGCGCCGTGGCAATGCTCTGATCATTAAGCTCCAACCTGATGAGGGTATAACTCTGCGCAACACCATCAAGGAACCAGGACCAGGAGGCTTCCGCCTTGCCGAGGTGACGCTGGACATGACCTTTGCTGACGCGCTGGAGCATGAGACCGATGCGCAAGACGCCTATGAGCGTCTGATTATGGATGTAATTCGGGGCGATCAGACGTTGTTTATGCGCGGTGACGAGGTTGAGGCGGCTTGGGCTTGGGTCGACCCGATTGTGAAGGGTTGGGAGGACACTGGCGCAAAGCCAGTTGAATATGACGCGGGAGGCGCGGGGCCGGATGATGCCCTGATGCTGCTGCACCGCGATGGCCGCCGCTGGCGGGAACTGAATTGAGAGCCACGGATATGACATTGAATTCGAGCATTCACCGCGTGACAGAGCGGATCATTGCGCGCAGCGAAGGCCCGCGCGGAAAATACCTTGAGCATATGGCCGCCGCGCGCGCCAAGGGGCCTGCACGCGGGCACCTGTCGTGCAGCGGGCAGGCACATGCCTATGCCGCATCGGGCGATGACAAGGACAAGCTGAGCGATGGCAGCTCGGGCAATCTTGGTATTGTCACGGCCTATAATGACATGCTGTCAGCCCACCAGCCCTTTGCGCCTTACCCTGATGTGATCAAGGCGGCTGTGCGCGAGATCGGCGGGACAGCGCAGGTTGCGGGCGGCGTGCCTGCGATGTGTGATGGCGTGACACAGGGCGAAGCGGGCATGGAGCTTTCGCTCTTTTCGCGTGATGTGATCGCTCTGGCGGCCTCTGTCGCGCTGAGCCACAACACATTTGATGCCGCCGTCTTCCTTGGCGTCTGTGACAAGATCGTGCCCGGGCTGGTGATTGCGGCGCAGGCGTTTGGGCATTTGCCTGCGGTCTTTTTGCCAGCTGGGCCGATGACAAGCGGGCTGTCTAACGACGAGAAGGCCAAGGTGCGCCAGCAGTTTGCGGCGGGCGAAGTGGGGCGCGATGCGCTGATGGCGGCCGAGATGGCCGCCTACCACGGCCCCGGCACGTGCACCTTTTATGGCACAGCCAACACCAACCAGATGTTGATGGAATTCATGGGGATGCATCTCCCCGGTTCAAGCTTTGTCAGCCCGAACACAGCTTTGCGCGAGGCGCTCACGCGCGATGGCGCGCAGCGGGCCTTATCGCTGAGTGCTTTGGGCGAAGCCTATACGCCGACTTGCGATATTCTGGATGAGCGGGCCTTTGTGAACGGGATCGTCGGGCTGAATGCAACGGGCGGCTCGACCAACCTGTTGATCCACCTTGTTGCAATGGCGCGGGCTGGCGGGATCATTCTTGATTGGGAAGACTTCTCAGATATCTCGGATGTGACGCCGCTTATGGCGCGGGTCTACCCTAACGGTTTGGCCGATGTGAACCATTTCCACGCCGCAGGCGGGCTTGGGTATATGATTGGTGATTTGCTCAAAGAGGGCTTCTTGCATCCAGATGTAAAGACTGTCGCGGGTGAGGGGCTTGAGCACTACACGAAAGACCCTGTCTATGCCGATGGCGCGCTGTCCTGGAGAGATGGCCCCGTTGCGAGCCTGAACGACCGCATCTTGCGCCCCTCTGCTGATCCATTCCAGCCCACGGGCGGCTTGAAGCGCATGTCTGGCTCGCTTGGCACGGCGGTGATGAAGGTCTCGGCTGTTGCGCCAGAGAACCGTATTGTCGAAGCACCCGCGCGTGTGTTCGCAGACCAAGAGACTGTGAAGGCTGCGTTTAAGGCCGGTGAGTTTACAGGCGACACTGTTGTAATCGTGCGCTTTCAGGGGCCGAAGGCCAACGGGATGCCCGAGCTGCACAGCCTGACGCCGCTGTTGTCGATCTTACAGGGCAAGGGCTACAAAGTGGCGCTGGTTACAGACGGTCGTATGTCGGGTGCGTCGGGCAAAGTGCCCGCGGCGATCCATGTTTCGCCAGAGGCTGTTGACGGCGGGCCGATTTCACGGGTGCAGGATGGGGACATCGTGCGTGTGGATGGTGAGGCGGGGACGCTTGATATTCTGGCCGAGGGCGTTGACGCGCGCGTCGATGCCACGGCTGATCTGTCGTCGGTACAATGGGGCACGGGGCGCGAGCTCTTTTCTATGTTCCGCAACACAGTCGGCGCAGCCACGGATGGCGCCAGTATATTTGGAGAGTAACTCATGATCCTATCCCCCAAAGAGGCGAGTGCGCGCACCCGCGAAATTTGTGCGATGGCGCCTATTGTGCCTGTGCTTGTTGTACATGACGCGGGCAAAGCGCGGGCTTTGGCCGAGGCGCTTGTGGCGGGTGGCTTGCCTGCGCTGGAAGTGACATTGCGCACGCCTGCAGCGCTTGCTGCGATCTCTGCCATGGCCGAGGTGAGCGGCGGACACGTAGGGGCTGGCACGCTGATCACCCCAGAAGATGTGCGCGCCGCCAAGGCCGCTGGCGCGACATTTGGTGTGTCGCCTGGCGCAACAGACGAGCTTCTGGCCGCCTGCGAGACAGAGAGCCTGCCGCTTTTGCCCGGGGCTGCCACGGCCAGCGAGGCTATGCGGCTTCTGGCGCGGGGCTATGACATGCTCAAGTTTTTTCCGGCCGAAGCTTCGGGTGGTGCGCCTGCGCTCAAGGCGATTGGCGCGCCTTTGCCCCAGATCCACTTTTGCCCTACAGGGGGGGTAAGCCCTGACAATGCCGAGACATATCTCAGCCTGCCCAACGTGCTCTGCGCGGGGGGAAGTTGGGTTGCGCCGCAAGCCATGGTCGACAAGTGCGACTGGGCGGGGATAGAGGCGCTGGCCCGTGCGGCGGCACAGCTGGGCTACCCGTCATGACAGGGCTTTGGGAGCAGCTTGCCGCCAACCGAGCCGAAACGTCAGAGCGAAAGATCGTTTCCTTGCTGGAATATCCTGCGCGCTTTGATCAGTTCGCGGCAGAGGCGGACGGCTTGTTGCTGGATGCGTCAAAAACCAACATCGACCCAGCGGCGCTGGCGCTTTTGATCGAGCTTGCCGAGGCTGCGGACGTGACTGAGAAGCGCGCGGCGATGTTTGCGGGGGAGAAGATCAACGAGACCGAGGGGCGCGCTGTCTTGCACACGGCGCTGCGCGCAGCCTGCAGCGCACCGCTCATGGTGGATGGCGCTGATGTGCGCCCAGCGATTGCTCAGACGCATGCGCGTATGGAGGCCTTTGCAGAGGGCGTGCGCGAGGGCACAGTTGTGGCGCAGAACGGCGCGCGCTTTACAGATGTGATCAACATCGGGATTGGCGGCTCAGACCTTGGGCCCGTGATGGCGACGCTTGCGCTTGCGCCCTATCATGACGGGCCGCGCTGCCACTTTATTTCCAACGTTGATGGCGCCCATGCGGGCGATATTTTGCAGGGGCTGAACCCTGAAACGACGCTGGTGATTGTGGCGTCAAAGACCTTTACCACGATTGAAACCATGACCAACGCCGAGACGGTGCTTGACTGGTTGCGTGCGGGCGTGGGGTCAGAGATTGGCGCGCATCTGGCGGCTGTTTCCACGGCGCTTGAGTTGACGGCCAAGATAGGCATTGCCCCTGAGCGGGTGTTTGGCTTTGCCGACTGGGTCGGTGGGCGCTACTCGCTTTGGGGGCCTGTGGGCCTGCCGATTATGTTGGCAGTGGGGGCGGAACATTTCCGTGCGTTTCTCGCGGGGGCGGGGGCAATGGACCGTCACTTTGTGAACGCTCCTGTGGCGCGGAACCTGCCGATGCTTCTGGCGCTGGTCGGGATCTGGCATCGCAACATCTGCGGCTATGGCACGCGGGCTGTCTTGCCCTATGATCAGCGGCTGTCGCGGCTGCCCGCTTACTTGCAGCAGCTTGATATGGAGAGCAACGGCAAGAGCGTGGGTCTGGATGGTGCAGTATTGGCGCAGAAATCCGGGCCTGTGGTGTGGGGCGAGCCCGGCACGAACGGGCAGCACGCGTTTTACCAGCTGTTGCACCAAGGCTGTGATGTGATCCCTGCGGAGTTTCTGATTGCCGCGGAGGGGCATGAGCCTGGACTTACGCAGCATCATGCGTTGCTAAAGGCCAACTGCTTGGCGCAATCAGAAGCGCTTATGGTGGGGCGCTCTCTTGAGGCGGCGATGCAGATTGCGGCGGATCTGGGCTTTGAGGGCGAGGCGCAGGCACGGCAAGCGGCGCAGCGTGTTTTTGCAGGCAACCGCCCCTCTATGACGCTGGCCTATCAGAAGCTTACACCCTTTGTGCTGGGCCAGATCATCGCGCTTTATGAACACCGTGTGTTTGTCGAAGGTGTGATCTGGGGGATCAATTCGTTTGACCAATGGGGCGTGGAGCTTGGCAAAGAGCTGTCCAATGCGCTCTTGCCCATGGTTCTGGGGGCATCGGCGAAGGGCAAGGATGCTTCGACCCGTGGTCTTTTGGCCAAGCTGACAGGCTGATTATCCACCTTTTTGTCGATGCTATCAAGTCCGCTCTTTTCAATGCAAAGGATGCGGGCTTGTATTTTTGGGTGAGAATCCTCATGTCTGAAGAAGTATTTATTCGCGTAATTTTTTGGAGAACTTTTGGGGAAGCATATTTTGAAGAAGATCAAAAACATGGAAGAGTTTGCAGCGGTGAGTGGCATTTCGCGCCCCACGCTGTCCAAATATTTCAACGATCCGGAGAGCGTGCGTCAATCAACGCGGGAAAAAGTCGAGTTGGCGCTGACGCAATATGACTACCGGCCCAATATTTGTGCGGTGCACCAGAACCGGCCGCGGGTACCATAATTTGATTGTTAAGTGAATGAATTAAAACGCTAATATTAATATATAGGTATTTGCGTTACACTTAGAGTTACACTTTGATCTCTGCAAAATATAGCTATAAGCTTTTTAAATAGTCTTTTACCAATCTGTTTGGATCTGTTGTGTCAAATGGTTGCCCGAGAGGGCAGGGGTGAGGTTAATTCCATATCCCAATTACCTTAGAACCGGTGTCCGTGTCGTACTTTTTTGCCGTTTAAGGGAATTCTGTCATATTGGGCGTTCACGCGCGGGCGCGCATGCGGGGAAGGGTAAATGACAACCCCTTAACGCGCCTTCTGTCGCTAAGATGACTAAACGGCACGAAAGACCCCTGCGATGCGTGTAGCAATAGGACCCGCTTGCAAAAGCGTTACTTGCTCCAGTAACCAGTTTCTAGCGACACTCGTAAAGAGCTTGCTAACGCTCATTTTTTAGTTGCCATGAAGTCAGATGCTGGGAGAATTATGGTGATAAAAGTGCTCTCGACATTACAAGGCGCCGTAGCATTCAGTTTTTGCGTTATCTGCGACTTGTCTTCAACTTGAATTGATGTCGCGTATACGTCCATACGTCCATACGTCCATACGTCCATACGTTCATGCGTCGCTACATTGTGGTATGGAGTGCTGATACGACACACATCTTGGTCCTGTCGTCCGTGTCAGATGTGTGTCGTTCCGCAGCCGTCCCTTGAAGTGCGATGTATGCCGTGATCTTTCGCTGACCACGGTTAACGCGATGCTAGGACGATGGACTGATGTCATGATATATTTGGATTCGCGCGGCACTGGAACACTTGAGATCTGCTTGGATGGAGAACGCACCGCAAGTACAACGAACTTCATTCGTTTTCGTCCACAAGAATACTATTTAAAATATGGGTTGTATCGCAGTTTCGTGAGTCGCCACGGCGGGCCAATGCCAACGCAAATCGTCTTCTATGACAAAGTACGAATTGGCAGGGATCGAGCATCGGTTGAAATCTCGATGGATCGCCCTGTCGATTAATTGTATGTGATCGCTTCGTCCTAGGCTCGGAAGCTGCCATTCGTGCGAAGTGCAGCATTGGGTTGGTCTGTTTAAGGTTTCCCAACGCGGGCTACCGTCGCACCAAGAGGAAAAGACACGCTCAGGCCCGCATCGAAAAACCTTGAACATTCCTGTCGTTCGTCGCGGTTGCTAAGAGATGGCTGTCACGGGCGCAAAGCCGACCTTGGCCTTAAGCGGATGTTAGTACGTAACATAGTCAGATATAGAATGGTGCCGCTTATCTGAAACACGTTGCCCCAACTTTGACCGACATAAACTTTCGGAAAATTGGTCGATCAAGTCCCGCTTTGTATGGCATTCGGGAAGCCTCGTGAGGCTGAGCTCCTTTCCAAATGCAACTTGAATGGGTTCTGCAAGAATTCATGAATGTGTCGAAGCAGACATCTAAAAAACGTTTAAACCACCTCTCAGCAGTTTTCCTTAGAAAACAGCCCAGCAGCTTAAAGACCAATTTCCAATGAGAATTCGGATAAAAATGGCACAATGCCACTGCCAATAGCGCGGGCGGATAGGCCGTTTTCCCCGGCTGAGATATTCAGTTGCGCCAAGCCACGATGGTCGTAATGCGATGAAATTGCGCTGCGAACTTTGTCGATCAGTTTGAGCGTCAGTTTGGGGTGCAAACTGCTGTCTATGACAATCGCATCAGGGTCCAAGAACGCTTGTACGGACATCGCGGCAAAGGCAATTTGCGGTGCTGCAATTTCCAGCCATTCATGAAAAATCGCTGTGAGGGGTGCATCTATATCATCATCGTGATAAAAACTGTCCTCGCTCAAACCTGCCACATTTGCGGCTTGTTCCAGATAGTGCAGCGACGCGCCTTCCAGCAATTGTGGTGCGATCCCCGTAGAGGTGGCGGCAATCGGCAAGGACGCAATCGCCCCGGCCAGATTGTGTTGCCCATTAAAAAGCTGGCCGCCAATTGCAACCCCGCCACCAATAAATGTCCCGATATAGAAATAGGCGAAACAGGCGTGCCGCGCACTGTTGCCCAAAGCAATTTCCGCCAAACACGCAGCGGAGGCATCATTGAGTGATTTGACAGGCAAGCCAAAGGCTTCGCTAACATCATTGGCAAGATCTGCATCCGCCCAATCCGCCATTGCACCAGCGGGCGCACCAACAGTGGCTTCCCACGCGCTCAGATCATCAGGAATCGCTATTCCGATCCCGATCACATTAGCTCGCAAAGACGGTGCCATTTCATCGAACAAGACACTTAAGCTGCTCAGGATATCACGCCTTATGGTTTCCAAATGCGGGAAATCATACCGCCGCACCAATCGTTTCATGATCTTGTAGTCAAAGGACATGCTGGCAACTTCGAGAGATCGTCTGCCGACCTTGATCCCGATGGAAAGCGCGCCTTCCGGGTTGATCGAATAGGGTGTTGATGGCTGCCCGACCTTACCCTTTACGGCTTTACCAGCTTTTAGCAATCCTCCTGCGACCAAGCGGTTCACAATTACGGTTGCGGATTGCGCGCTTAGTCCGGATGCGCGCGTCAGGTCCGCCTTGCTCATCTCACCGTCGGTGCGGATGAGATTGATCAGCAAGCGCTCGTTATAAGGCCGCAAGTTATTTTGCACCTTCGAGGTATGCTGCGTTTTCTCGTCTTTTGGCACGTTACATCTTTCTCGATCTCGAAAAGGTCGGATCGCATCGCAAATCAGTTGGGGGGGGAACCACTCCTTTGCGCAAAATTACATTTGCGAACAGAGACTGCTCACTCGTTGCTACAATAGTATGGCACTGTTTGACGCGATCATAGAATGTGGCTCCGTGGGCTGTTTCTATTTGATCAGCGCCCAGGTGTTTTTGCAGCGCCACTTCAATTTCGATGTAGATAGGATCGGGCGTCTCAGGTGCGTTCACGTTCCGTGTGCGGATCGCAGGCTGCGCAACATCGGCATCCAGCGGAAGAACACTAAGAACAGCTTTGAGGACTGGCACCAGTCGCAGACCATCTGCTCGCACCAAACGTTGCGCATGGTTTTCTGCCGGATAATTGCCGTCTACGATCGCCAGTTCATCCCCGTGGCCCATGGACCGCAAGGTCGAAAGCAATTCGGGACCGAGTATTGGGTCAATTCCTTTCAACATCAGATGTAGCTCGCGTTTTCATGAACGTCTTGATCCACACCTGTGATCATCGCTACAACATCGTTGCCGCTTGCGGTCTTGGCATCGAGAACACCGGCGATTCGGCCCTGACGGAACACGACGATCCGGTCGACGAGATTGAAGACTTGACGCAGATTGTGGGATACGATGATCACTGGAACGCCACGTTCCTTTAGGCCTCGGATAATGTTCTCCACGCGGGTTGTTTCTTGGATGCCCAAGGCAGCTGTCGGCTCGTCCATGATGATCAGTTTTTTTCCCCAACCAGCCGCACGGCTGATCGCGACACACTGGCGTTGACCACCAGACATGCCTGCCACGGATTGTTTTGTGTCTGGTATCTTGATTCCGGTTTCTTCAAGCAGCTCATCAGCGCGCTGAACCATCGCCTTTTTCTTGAGCCACGACAGGGGGCCAAACTCAAAGTAGACCTCTTCGCGCCCTAGAAAAATATTGGCCGGTACATCGAGGTGATCAGCAAGCGCGAGGTTTTGATAAACTGTCTCTATTCCATGGGCACGCGCGTCATTTGGAGCCTTGAAGTTCACCGGAACGCCGTCGATGAAGACCTCGCCTGCTGTGCGTTGCTCAACACCTGTGATGTTGCGCACGAAGGTTGATTTGCCCGCGCCATTGTCGCCGACAATTGCGATATGCTCATCTGCGTACATTTCGAAGTTCGCATCGTTGAGTGCCTGAACGCCACCGTAGTGCTTTGTTAAACCACGTGTTTCTAGTATGACTCTACGTTTACCAGTCATCGGTCTCCTCCTAGGCGCGACTCTTAGTTGGGGCCGAACAAGCATCATCAGTGCGGACAAGTCAATAATTAAATCAAGTTGAATTAAGTATTGACAGATTGCTGCATTCGGTTTTTGTAGGAGGACACGAGGTTAGAATCCCCTCCGGGACTAACCGACCTTTGGGAGGAGAATATCGTGAAAATGAAGCTTAAATTCGCTGGTGTTGCTGTTGCGGCACTTCTGGCCGGTAGTGCCGCAAGTGCGCAGGATGTTATCGGCTACATCACAAAATCCGCAACGAACGCGGGCTGGATGATGATCAACCAAGGCGCAGCCGATGCTGCCGCAGAAGAAGGTGTTAACCTCGTTTCTGTTGGCCCAGCATTTCAGGGCGACCTGTCCAGCCAGCTTGAGGTTTTCGAAAACCTCGTGGCACAGGGCGCAGCTGCAATCGCAGTTGCACCAGTTGACAGTGCAGGCATTGCACCAGCGGTAAACGACGCAATGAGCGCGGGTATTCCTGTTGTTGCAATCGACACTGGTGTTGCCGGTGCTGAGGTGACCTCCTTCGTTGCAACTGACAACTACGCTGTCGCAAAAGTGCAGGGCGCTGTTGCTGCGACACTCGTAGAAGACGGCCAGCCGATCATTTACGTGACAGGCAACCAAGCGCAGTCCACTGGTCAAGAACGCCGCAACGGTTTCATGGAAGCTTTCGCAGCGGCACGTCCAAACTCTGAAATTCTTGAAGTTCCAACCGAGTGGAACAGCCAAGAAGCACAAGAGGGTGTTGAGGCTATCCTGAACAGCCGTCAGGAAATTGCAATGGTTGCAAACGCATGGGACGGCGGCACAATGGGTGCAAAAGCTGCTCTTGAAAACCTAGGTTATGGCGCTGGTGACGTGAAGCTGGTTGGCTTTGACGGCGCAGGTGACGCAATCGCGGCCATGGACGAAGGTTGGGTCCACGCAAACACAGCTCAGATGCTATACCAGATGGGCTACCAAGGCGTGAAAGCTGCGGCAGCTGCGGCACGTGGCGTAGACGTTTCAGCACGCATCGACACAGGTTTCTTCCTGGTAACGCCAACAACGTCTGGCGTTTACAAAGAAATGGTTGGCATCGAGTAATCGACCAGTTCTCAATGGAGGCGCGCCAGTTGGTGCGCCTCTTTTTCACAAATCTCTCACTCGACTGGTGGAATAGAATATGGCTGACGCTTTGTACCCGCAGGCTAAAAACAATCTACAAGACCGCATTGTGTTGGGCTTGGTAAAATTCTTTAAGGCCGAATGGTCGGGCGCGTTCCTCGCCATTCTTATCCTTGGGATTGCAATCGAAATTGCGTCTTCTGGGCGCCCGTTCTTTCATCCGTCAAACCTTATGACGATCCTGAACAACTCTGCAGCGATCGGTATCGTGGCTGGGGGTATGACGCTGGTTATCATTACTGCCGGAATTGATTTGTCGGTCGGGTCGGTCATGGGCATGACGGCCGCGTTAACGGGCTATGTCGCCAGTTTCTGGGGCTTCCCACCTTACCTTGCGATCATGACAGGTCTGGGCATCGGGCTTGCGATTGGGGCGTTCAACGGATCGTTAGTCGCCTATTTCGGGATGCCGGCCTTTATTGTCACCCTTGCCGGATTGTCGATTTGGCGTGGTACAGGTCACCTGTCTACAGGTGCGCAGGCGACGCCTAAATTGCCAGAAACATTTGACTACTTTGGTCGTTACAACCCGTTCGCAGGACTGCGAGACGCATACAAAGAAGGCACGCTGACCGGTGTTTGGGAACGTATCGGAGCATTCGTGGATGACAACTGGATCAACTTCTTCCGGACGTTTCAGATGTCGATGTTGATCTTTATCGGCTTCTTCATTTTGCTCACGATCATTATCGCAAACACACGCTATGGTCGCTGGGTCTATGCCATCGGGTCGAATGAACCCGGTGCGCGTCAGGCCGGTATCAACACACCGCGCTATACACTGATCACTTATATGTTCTGTTCCTTCTCAGCTGCACTTGGCGCCCTGTTGTTCCTTGGCCGCGCGCCTTACGCGAAATCCGACTACGGGCAAATGTGGGAACTCGACGCCATCGCAGCTGTCGTCATCGGGGGGACATCGCTTTTTGGAGGGCGCGGATCCCTGTGGGGCACATTCATGGGCGTGATTCTTTTGAAACTGATCAACAACGGTCTGACATTGGCGCAGCTAGACACGTTTTGGCAGATGGTTGTGACGGGTTTGATCATCCTTGTTGCGGTTGGTCTTGATATTGTGCGCCAGTCCGGGAATCCGGAAAGCGTACGCAAATTGCTTGGTGCAATCGCAGCAGTCATGGCTTTCCTTGCGCTGATGACCCCGGGCGCAATTTTCCTGCGGGCAAAAATTGCGGTGCTGGAACATAATGCTTCCGTCGAATTGCGCGAAGCTGGGACGCAGCTCGCCGCAGGACAAAATGCGCGCCTTCTGTCGGCTGATGAGATATCGCAATTTCAAACTGCAGCGTCGTCAAACCTACTGGCAATGCTATTGCTGTTGGCCTTGGTGATTGCTGCGTGCTTTGTCGTCCTTCGTACATCGCGTTCCATCAGCTTTATCCTTGCTGCGGCGTTTATCGCGATGATCATTCCGTTGGTCCTGCTGGGCTACCAGATCACGGTGCCTTTCTTGGTGCTTGGGGCTGCGGCACTTCTTGGCAGTGCCTTCGTCCATGCCTTGTTCACAAAGGCACGTACATTGGACGTGAATGCAGCCTGATCCGATCATAGCGATCGGTGGGGAAAACCTCATTGATAGCGTGCAGAGCATCTCACCTACGGGTGACGTGCTCTGCATAGATAATCTGGGTGGATCGCCCTACAACGTCGCGGTTGCCTTGGCACGACAAAGTTTGGCGGCGCATTACCTTACCCCAATTTCAACTGATAGCTTTGGTTAACTTCTAGCACAGAGCTTGACCCGTGAGGGTGTCATTGTCGCTGCCCCGCGCAGTAATGCTGCCACAACACAAGCCATCGTCACGCTTGAAAATGGCGCTGTAGATATGCAGTTACTCGCGAGACATTTCCGTTAACCTCCCAAACTTGGGAAGAAGGAGATGTTCATGAACAAGGATCAACGCGAGATTCAACGTAAGCTGCGGATTCTGCGCTACGCGGGAGAGATTGGCCATGTTGCAAAGGCTTGCCGCATCGGAGAAGACCGCTCCACAATCCAATCCAAAAATATTTGACAATCGTAGCTCATGGGACCCTCGGGGCAGGTGACATAGATTGCCTGATCGGTGTGTTTTTCGAGTGGCAGTGTGTGTACCAAACGCCCGTCTTGCAGATAGGGATATGCGAAAAGCTCTGACACTAGCGCATGTCCCATCCCATTCACGGCGAGTTCCAGGGCGGCGATGCTCTGATCCACATTGATGGCAGGGATTTGTCTGAGTGGCGCCAGGTCCTCCTGACGAAAAAATTGGTGCCAATTGTCGACTACACCGATGATCTCGATCAAAGGAGAGTCTCGCAAAGTTTCAAGGGTTTCACCTTTGGGTTGTAGGTTCGGGTGACAGACTGGGACTACAGGAGCACGCGCTAGCAGCGTTGCGTGCTGCCCTTGCCAATCCCCGTTCCCGAAACGAATTTCTATGTCAAGTTGGTTTGATTGGATCGCGCTAGCCCAAGTGCCCATATGCAATTGCACATTAACGCCCGGATGTCGCGCCCGGAAATCAGGCAACTGTTTTAAAAGCCAGAGCTGAGCAAATGTCGGAAGGCAACGGATTCTCAATGGGCGCATCTGGCTGGTGCCGAAAACATCCTGAGTACCCAGCCTAAGGATTTCGAAAGCTTTGATGACCCAGGGCAGATAAAGCTCTCCCATTGTGGTCAATTCCATGGGCCGCTTTTTGCGCGAAAAAAGCTGATAGCCCAAATGCTCTTCGAGTGACCGTAACTGATGGCTGACAGCGGCAGGTGTTAGTCCGAGTTCATCTGCGGCGGTGGAAAAGTTGCCGTTTCGTGAAGCTGCCTCAAATGCGCGAAGCCAAGGTAAAGGAGGTATGTCGTTCATGTAGCGCGCCTGGATTTCAAATATTTCCACGTATATATCAAAAAATTATTTGTTTACGAAGCGCCAGTTTTTCGTGCCAGAAACACAGTGAGAGTCATTAGAGAACGCCGTTGGAAAACTTTGACTATATTATCGTGGGGGCAGGCTCCGCTGGCTGTGTTCTAGCAGAGCGGCTAAGCGTGTCTGGACGCTTTAAGGTACTAGTGCTTGAGGCTGGCGGGCGTGGCTGGTCGCCATGGATTGCCCTGCCGCTAGGCTATGGCAAGACGTTCTTTGATCCAAAGCTGAACTGGAAATACGAAACCGAACCAGAAGAGGCGCTGGCCGGCCGCGCTGGCTACTGGCCGCGTGGCAAGGTCGTGGGCGGTTCTGGGGCGATAAACGCACTGGTCTATGCCCGAGGGTTGCCGAGAGACTTTGATGACTGGGAAGCGGCAGGCGCGAATGGCTGGAACTGGGATACGGTACGCCGAACCTATGAAACGATGGAAACCCGGCTCAGGAAAAATGGTGAGCGCAAGGGCAGCGGGCCGCTACATGTGCAGGACGTGTCAGACCAGATCCATCCGGTTAACAGGTTCTTCTTTGCTGCGGCCGAGGAACTAGGGTTACCGCGTACTGAGAGCATCAACGCCCCCGAAAACGAAGGCGCGACAGCCTACCAGATCAACACCAGCGGCGGTATGCGGATGCATTCGTCACGGGCTTTTCTGAAACCCGCACTGAAGCGGGCCAACGTTACTCTCATGACTGGGGTGCAGGCTGAGCGGATCATTTTTGAAGGCACACGGGCCGTTGCTATTCAGGTCATGTATGAGGGCAAGACACAAACGCTGCGTGCCGGTCGAGAGATCATCCTGTCTACGGGTTCGGTGACTTCTCCGCGGCTGCTGCAGCTTTCTGGCATCGGTCCAGTGGAGCTCCTGAAGTCGCACGGTATCACGCCGTTGATGGATGCGCCGCACGTGGGCGGAAATCTACAGGACCATCTGGGCATCAGCTATAATTTCCGCGCCACTAAGCCGACGCTGAATAATGTGCTTCGACCTTTGACGGGCAAGTTGCGTGTGGCGCTACAATACGTTCTGGCTCGACGCGGGCCACTGGCTCTGTCTGTGAATCAATGTGGTGGCTATTTTCGCTCTAGCCAAGACAAGACGCAGCCAGACCAGCAGCTTTACTTTAACCCTGTTACCTACACTACAACCCCGAATGGTACGCGCACGGTAGTTCAGCCCGACCCGTTCCCGGGGTTCATCATCGGCTTTCAGCCAACCCGCCCTACCAGCCGTGGCCGGATCGACATTAGTTCTTCCGACCCGTTTGCTGCGCCCCGTATCTGTCCCAATTCGCTGGCGACTGCAGAAGACCAAGAACAAGTCGTCGCGGGCGGCCGATTATGTCAACGCTTGATTTCAACCACCGCGCTGAATGAATTGGTGGCTTCAACGATGGACCCAGATGTGCGGGGCATGAACGATGACGAGATCCTCGCTGATTTTCGCGCACGCTGTGGCACCGTTTTCCACCCAGTCGGAACCTGCCGAATGGGGCAGACCGCGCAGGATTCTGTTGTCAGTCCCAGGCTGCAAGTCCATGGAATCCAAGGATTACGTGTCGTCGATGCCTCGGTATTTCCCAATTTGACCTCAGGTAATACCAATGCCCCAACTATGATGTTGGCGCATCGGGCCGCGGATCTTATTCTGGAGGACGCATGAGCACGCCTTATTCAATGTCTGGCGCTGTGCCAGTTGCGAAAGCCCTTGGTAAAGATGACACTGGGCCGCGTATTCGCCGGCTTGAGACATTCTGCACGCCGCTTGTCGGATTTGTGCGGGTCACCGCTGAAGATGGCACGATGGGTTGGGGGCAAGTTTCCACGTACAGTAGCGACCTGACCTGCGAGATCCTGCACAGACAGGTCGCGCCCTGGGCCTTAGGACGCGGTATGGACGCGTTGGAAGAGATGATCGCCGAGATACCACTACGCGAGCACAAATTCCCTGGTACCTATCTGCGTCGCGCCATGGCGGGTTTAGATACAGCGGTCTGGGACTGGCGCGGCAAGGCTGTGGAGAAGCCAGTAACTGAATTACTGGGTGGCTCAGCTGGTCCGCTACGGGCCTATGCATCTTCCATGCGACGCGACATCACGCCTGAGGACGAAGCCTTAAGGTTGCAAAGCCTGCGCGACGATTTCGGCTTTGACGCTTTTAAAGTGCGGGTTGGCGCGGAGTGCGGCCAGGACCGAGACGAGTGGGAAGGCCGCACCGAGGCGATTATTCCCGTAATCCGCAAGGCAATGGGTTCTGACGCGGCGCTGCTGGTGGATGGCAATTCCGGCTTTAGTCCAGCCCGCGCGGTGGAGATCGGGAGGATGTTGGAGGCAAACGGTTACGAACACTTCGAGGAACCTTGCCCATATTGGGAACTTGAGCAGACCGCCGAAGTCACTCGCGATCTGTCCATCGACGTAGCGGGTGGTGAGCAGGATTGGGACCTGCAGCAGTGGAAGCGAATAATCGCGATGCGCGCTGTGGATATTATCCAGCCCGATATCCTTTATCTAGGCGGCATGCTGCGCAGCATGCAAGTTGCGCGCATGGGTCACGCTTCAGGGCTTCCTTGCACGCCGCATGCGGCTAACCTATCGCTGGTCACACTTTTTACCATGCACCTGCTTCGCGCAGTGCCCAATCCGGGCCGCTATTTGGAATTCTCTATCGAGGGAGACGACTACTACCCGTGGCAACGTGAATTGTTTCGGAACGATCCTTTCACCATCACGAACGGCCAGGCAGTTGTGACTGATGCCCCGGGTTGGGGCGTCGAAATCTGCCCAGAATGGTTAGCCAAATCCACATATAAATGCAGCGAGCACGCTTCATGAACTCCGAGTGGATGATTTTAAGCTATTCTCAAAGCGGCACCTTGTCAGACCTGCCGCGCGACCATCTCATTGATGGGCTGTTTGAAGTGGTCCGGCAAATTTGGACAGAGTGCTCAGATGTCTCCAGCCCACACGAATGTATACGAGAATGACTAAACTACGGAACTTTTCAGACTAGTTTAAGGCTGCGGTGGCAGTTTATACTGGAATATAGCTGTTAAAAAGTTCGACCAGTGCAGCTAAAATTACAATGGCTGCTATCCAGGTCGCCAAGCGTGATGATGGCCTTGTTTGGTTGTTCTTGAGCCGCTTTTTCTTGAAATCCATACCCAAATTTTTCGGCTCTCTGACTCTGATTTCTGGTGACAGCGTTTCCAGAACTCTATCAGAAGATCGACAAAATACGACGATTTGTTTGGATTTTGGTGCACTGTTTGGGAGGCACTGGACCTTACCCTCTATAACAGCGCCATATTCCACAGTTATCCTCTTACAGCGCATAGCTGCCTTGGTCTGGCTCATACTTTTGAGTTGAACATTTTCAGCTGAGATCTTTCCTGAGATGCTCCCGCTGCTTATGAGGTGTTTTGTACTCAGTCGACCAGTGATGGTACCTTCGTGCGATATTATAAGCGTGTCAGAAGACACATCTCCATCTATTTGGCCCGCAAACTCCAGAATGCCTGTTTTTTGAATGTTGCCAGTAATGTGCAAATCTGATTGGACAATCGACTTTTGACGCTTGTCACGAGCAGGGGCAGGCATGTCCGCAGGGAGTGGAGCCCTTGTTGGTGTAGAATGTAATTCGTCACCAAAACTCTCAGAGATATCTTGTAGGTCTGTTTTGGATTGGGTTTTAAAAATGGACATAAAGCATTTCTCCATGAATAGACCAATCAAAAAAAGAAAAACGTCAAGAGCATAGCAACTCGCTAAAATTTCTAATTCTGTGCAAAGTAGCTCGGTTGTTCCCTACCGGACAACTGGACACCCCTTTAGGGGGATGTCCGTGTCTGTCCGTCTGGATGGGGCGCTGACAAGGGTCGGACATGTCCGCTAAATGTCTTGTCTGTCCGCGTCATCGGTGAACCAAATTTTGTGATCATATTCGCGAGTATAGTTGTGGTCCTGCAGCCAGTTGCGGGCACGGTTGAATGCTTTGCGAACGCTGTCCTCCTTCAAGCCATCCTCAGCCCGTCTGAGCTTGAACTGTTCGTACCAAACCTCACTGTTCACGATCTTGCGCCCGAGTGGGTAGTGCTCCGAGTTGGACATTTTGGCGCCTTTGTCCTTTAGCGCGTCGTGGAGGGCTTGGTACGCAACTTGGTTGAGACCTGTGAGCAGTCGAGCCTTGCTGCGCTTCAGGTCAGCAGCATCTTGCGGCTCAATAGTGCAGCTGGTGGAGGGGTCACCATCAGGATCGACCCCCAATGTCACAGTGTTCAAGGTGAAGGCTGCGACCTTGCCGCCCTCAAGGTCGCGTTGCTTCCTAGTGGTCGCGACCTTCATTAGCCCATCGGCGGTCAGTTCTATCTCAGTATCTACGGCTGCACGTAAGCTGCTATGCCCGCGTGCCCCTTTGCCTTGGTCCTTACCGCTGTGGTGGACAAGCATGACGTGGCAACTGAGCTTTTGACGTATTTCTGCAATGTGGGTGAGGAACTGAGTGACATCCTTTCCATCATTTTCATTACCTGCACCAAATGACATTGCCAGCGTATCTACGACGAGCATATCGACTGGGCGTTCTCCTATCGCTGTTAGTAACGCCTCCATGTCTTCTGAGCCGTGCAGGTCGAGTTGTAGGGGGAGATGATAGAAGTTCTCCTTGGCAGCCTCAAACAAAGTGGGTTTGCCCGTCGCGATGGCCCTGATCCGCTTTGAGAAACCTGTTCCACCTTCTGCTGCCAAATAGATCACATGGCTTTGGGTGACTCTGCAGCCGTTCCATTGTCTGCCTGCCGCCAAATGAAAGGCCACATCTAGCGTGAAGAAGGATTTACCAACGTTGGACTGCCCGTAAACGAGGGATGTGGCATCTAGATCAAGCCATGACTTTACGAGATAGGGCTGGTGTTCAATGTAGCTGGTGTCGGTTGCTGCAGTTAAAGCGGTTCGTATCTGCTCCACTCGTGGATTGCTGATCTTTGTGCCTTGGGAAATATCAAACTCAGCCATTGTACTGCTCCATCAAGATGTCGTTCCAATCTTTGCCGTCTGGTGCCTGCATGAGAGTTACGTCCCATCCAAGACGCGCCGCACGCTCGCCAAGTTCTTCAGCCGCTGATAGGCCAACAGCGTCACCATCTGCTGCCAGGATGAGTTGATCTGACTTTGTGGGCAGTTCGAGTGATCTGATGCCACTCGCTGAGAGGGCAGACCAATAGCGCCCGTGATCAGATTTATGCAGTTCTGGTAGTGCTAGCGTGGTCTCTATGCCTTCAGCCACAATCAGTGGACCAGTAGACCCGATCAGACGAGCCGCTCCGCCTTTGCACTTACCAAGCATGAGCTTGTCTCTCTTTGTGCCATCAGTATTTAAGTAAATCCTGTGTAGCCCCACGAGTTTACCTTGACGCTGAACGGCCGTTAGGAGTGCGGGTAATGGTTCACCAGTGTTGGCGTAGATCAAACTTGGATGGTGGCGCTGTGTGGCGCTCCACTGGTGTATATTGCGCGATGCCAAGTAGGACTCTGAGAGGGTGCCCTCTATGGGCTGCCCCTGTTTCCAGAGCCTCCGACAGTATGCAGCTTTGCGGACGTCTTCTTGCCGTTGTCGCTCTTGTATCGCTTCCAAATCTGCTCGTGTAACTGATCGGTATGTCTTTGAGTCAGTTAGACCAGCGGCAGATATGATGCTGTCAAAGCTACATCCGGCAAAGCAGTGTAGAAGTAACTTGCCGTCAGCGCCGACGTTGACGCTCAATGACGGTGATCTGTCATTATGTGCTGGGCATACATCTATCCAACCTGTCCCACTTTTGCGGGCTTTGGGTGATAGCGGAAAATCAATTTGCATCGATAACCTCAATTGTTGAGGCGCTTTAAAAGACGTGGTACAAGCAAAGCAGGTAAAGACTTCCCCAAGTTTAACCTGCGTTACTGGACCGCGTGCTTTCGAGCGCGCGGTTTCTTTATGAGCGGGAGTGCTCGAAAACGTAGTTGCGAATGTGAGGGGGCAGGGCCTCTATTGTTAAGCGCGCAGTTGGCTCAAAGAGCAAACCTCGCCCCGAACAGGCGGCCATGAGGCCACCCCGCGTTGTTGCATAGCTCTTGCCCGCCCACGTCCCTGTGTTCGGGGGCGCTACAGAGCGCTTCTGCAGGATCCATTGGATGCCATGCTTGCAGACGATTATACGCCAGCGACGTGTAAGAAGGATGACGATTCTAGTATAATTATCGTCTCGTTCTCTGCGTGAAGGCTGCTGTAGTGACCGATCCCAGCTATTATTGGAAAAGGTTGGCATTGACGCACTCATGAGGGCGATTCGCCACTACGAAGCGCGCGTAAATGTGCTTCCACATCGCCTTCCGGCCAGTATAGGCGGCCACCTAGCTTGACTGGTGGCGGCAGCCGACCGTGGGCGAGATCGAGGTAAATGGCAGAGCGTGAGCGGCCGCCAAGTTTTGAGCTAAGCTCTGTGAGGGTGAGGTAAGTCTGCATTTCCATGCTCCAATATGTTGCGATTGGTGCATCGTTAACCTTAAAGGTTATCGCTGTAATTTAAGAAAAATACTCAAAAATGCACATCATTTCTATTAAGCGGTCTTTTCTCAAGGGAAATTCTTTTAAGCCTTTTGAGACTGAGTTTCGAATGGTAGGCATTCAGAGCGAAACAGTTTCTTTTCTCTTTTTTTATTTTCTAAAAAGATTTCATAAACTTGCCGTACGAATTTGATAGCCTTTTCTTGTGACTTAATCGTCTTGTGAAATCGCTGGAATTACCATTCGGCAGAATCAATAAAGGCTCCTGCTAGCCCTAGGTCTACTGTATGCTACTCTGTAGACAGGCTGTCCATTATGCCTCTTGTCAAAGGTTCTGAGCTTATCAAAATTACCGCTCTTTAATTTATGGCAGTTTCCTTCAGCTGCTAATTTGGTTAACTCCTGTTTGAATAAACGCTGTAAATTCCTCCTGACGCTCAACTTCCAAACCTTTCAGAACCAAGTCTTTTGCGCGTCGAGCTGCACCCACCCCAAGTCCCATCAATGCAAGAGGGTCGTTAGGATCAATTGAGCCGCCTAACAGGCTCGTTAAGCCTGCCTTCTGTGTAGCGGAATTAGCGAATGTAGCGGGGGTCTCGTTTGATTTGTTATTTTTCATTTAGCGGCTCCTATAAGCTTCACGACCTGACCAGCGCCGCCTGTCACATAGTCAGCCCAGCGTTCAGTCAGAGCTAAGCGCTGCTCAAGATAGTCTGTTCTGCGATAGGCGCGGACGACGCCGCTATCTGTCGCGTGAGACAGCATCGCTTCGGCAACTTCGTGGGGGGCGTCTGTAGCCTCCGCCAGCCACGTCCGTAAGGACGTACGGAACCCGTGGGGCCTTGCCTCCAAGCCACGCCGCTCCATCAGGCGTGAAAGGGTCATGTCGCTGATCACGCCACCGCGTGTGTTTGGAAACAAGTAGCCATTGCGTGCATGAGGGCGGGCTTGTTCAATTATGCGTCGAGCCTCTTTGCATAGCGGCACGCGGTAGGCTGGAGCTTTGCCCTTCTGGCCCTTCATATCACCTTCAGGCACTGTCCAAACTTCTCCTTCAATTTGTTCAAGCCGAAGATACCGTAAAGGCTTTGAACGCACGCCGGGGTTCAGTATCAATAGCCGCAGAGCCAGATGCGTAAGTGTTGGCTCTTTGAGGCTGGCGTAAAACGCGGGTACATCAGCCCAAGCCATCGCGGGAATATGCTTTGTCACATGGCGAGACTTGCCAAGCAGCGCCTTTGCTTTCTCAGTTGCCTGCAAGTCCACATCCAAGCCCAGTGCCGCAGCATGACGTAAAACAATTGAGAGCCTGTTCATTGCTTTGCGTGCTGTATCAGCTTTGGTGTGCCAAATGGGAGCTAACGTGTCTCGGATGTCGAGTTGATCGATGTCGGTTACTGGGACTTTTCCAAGCTTTGGTAGGACGTGAAGTGTCAGAGGCGTTAGCCATCTCCCCGCTTTTCCGTCATCCTTGAGTTCAGCCTTTCGGGCCTCAAACGCATCGTCAGTTATGATCGAAAGCGAGATGTCCTCACGCCGTGCAGTGCGCCGCTCAGCTTCACGTTCCTTGATTGGGTCGCGGCCCGATGCTGCCAGACTACGCCAGCGCTCACTCAGTTTGCGAGCATCGGCCAACCCCACAGTAGGATGGCCGCCCAATCCCATCTCGCGCCGCCTGCCGTGAACAGTCACGCGTAGCATCCATTGAGCGCCACCATCTTCGCGTTTGATCAACCAAAGGCCTGCTCCATCTGAGTGCTTGCCAGCAGGAGCGGTTCTTATGAAGCCTGCGGAAAGCTTGTTCTTCGCACGCATTTTGTATCCACCCAATTATCCACCCTAACTTGCGAGATACGGATGGACAGGTCAAGACTTGGATGGGCACATTTTGTAACGTTTAAAGGTGGATAGCGTTACGGATGGACAATTAAAAACACATAAAAACAATGGGTTGGTGCCTCTCGGGTGCACCACTTCACAGATACACCTACGAGATGCGCTTTTGGTCAGCTGGGTTTGCCCGACTGTGTCGCCGCTTGGGCGAGAGGGCTTTGCCCCCTCGTACTCCTCCCAGGATATTTATTGAAATAGGAGGGGGCATGAGTGCTCGTTACTGCGCGAGGTTTCGTAAGACATAGGGCAGAACACCACCGTGTTCGACGTATTCGATCTCGATTGCGGTATCGATACGGCACTTGAGGAGGATTTCTTTGATGCTGCCGTCTGCCCGTGTGATCTGGCAAGGCACCTCCTGCAACGGTTTCAGCGTGTTCAGGCCTGAGATCGAGACTGTTTCGTGACCTGTGAGGCCTAGGGTTTTGCGGCTGTCGCTTCTTGTGAACTCAAACGGGATTACGCCCATGCCGACAAGATTACTTCGGTGGATACGCTCGAAGTTTTCTGCGATCACGGCTTTGACACCAAGAAGGGCAGTGCCTTTTGCGGCCCAATCACGGCTTGAGCCTGCGCCGTATTGCTCCCCCCCGAAGATGACCAGCGGTGTTCCAGTGTCTTGATAGGCCATGGCGGCGTCAAAAATCGAGGCTTGAGTGCCGTCAGGGCCAAGCGTGTAGCCGCCTTCGACATCGTCGAGCATCTCGTTTTTGATGCGAATGTTTGCGAAGGTGCCACGCATCATGACTTCGTGGTTGCCGCGGCGCGCGCCGTAGGAGTTGAATTCACGCGGGGGCACGCCGTGGCCTGTAAGATATTGCCCTGCAGGTGTCGTTTCCTTGAAGCTGCCAGCGGGGGAGATGTGGTCGGTTGTGACCATATCGCCGAGGACGGCGAGCACCTTTGCGTTTTCGATATTCTGGATTGTGCCGGGCGTTTTAGACATGTCTTTGAAGTAGGGCGGATTTTGCACATAGGTTGAGGCTGATGGCCAATCATAGGTTTCGCCTGTCGATGTCTTTACAGCCTGCCATTTCTCGTCGCCCTTGAAGACGGCAGCGTATTTTTCCTGAAAGGCGGCGCGTGTGACTGTCTTTTCAACCAGTGCGGCGATTTCTTCGGTGCTTGGCCAGAGGTCTTTTAGGTATACATCTTTGCCGTCAGCTGTCTGCGTGATCGGGTCTTTTGAGATGTCGATGTCCATCGTGCCTGCAAGCGCATAGACGACCACGAGAGGCGGAGAGGCGAGGTAATTGGCGCGCACATCAGGAGAGATACGGCCCTCAAAGTTGCGGTTGCCCGAGAGGACGGAGGTGGCGACAAGGTCGCCTTCTGCGATGGCCTGAGAGATCTCGGGTTGTAGGGGGCCAGAGTTGCCAATGCAGGTGGTGCAGCCATAGCCGACCAGATTGAAGCCGATTTTGTCCAGTTCTTCTTGCAGCCCCGCTGCCTCAAGATAGGCTGAGACGACTTGTGAGCCGGGCGCGAGCGATGTTTTGACCCATGGTTTGCGCGTGATCCCCAAGGCTGCCGCCTTTTTGGCGACAAGGCCTGCGCCAATCATAACATAGGGGTTTGAGGTATTGGTGCAGGAGGTGATCGACGCGATCACAACATCGCCCGAGGAGAGCGTGTAGTCTTCGCCCTTTACGGTTATGTCCTTGTTTAAAGGGCGTTTGAACGTCTCTTCCATCTCGCGGCGGAAGGCTGATCTGGCATCTGTGAGCGCCACGAGATCTTGCGGGCGTTTGGGGCCAGAAATGGCGGGGACGACCTCACTCATGTCAAGGTGGAGCGTGTCTGTGTAGACGGGGGCATAATCGGCGCCGCGCCAGAAGCCATTTTCCTTGGCATAGGCTTCAACAAGATTGACACGGGTTTCATCGCGGCCTGTGCCGCGCAGGTAGCGCAGGGTTTCGTCATCAATGGGGAAAAAGCCGCAGGTAGCGCCGTATTCAGGCGCCATGTTGGCGATTGTGGCACGGTCCGCGAGCGGCAGGCGGTCAAGCCCTTCGCCGTAAAACTCGACGAATTTGCCGACGACCCCTTTTTCACGCAGCATTGCGACGACTTTGAGCACAAGGTCTGTTGCGGTTGTGCCTTCGCTCATTTGGCCTGTGAGTTTGAAGCCGACGACCTCAGGGATGAGCATAGAGATCGGTTGACCAAGCATAGCGGCCTCGGCCTCGATCCCGCCAACGCCCCAGCCAAGAACAGCGAGGCCGTTGACCATGGTGGTGTGGCTGTCGGTTCCCACGAGCGTATCGGGGTAGGCAACTTCTGCGCCGTTTTGGTCTGTGTCGGTCCAGATTGTTTGGGAGAGATATTCCAGATTGACCTGATGGCAGATGCCAGTTCCGGGTGGAACAACGCGGAAATTGTCGAAAGCACTTTGGCCCCATTTGAGGAATTGGTAGCGCTCCATGTTGCGTTCATATTCGCGGTCCACGTTCATCTGGAAGGCGCGTGGATTGCCAAATTCGTCAATCATCACGGAGTGATCAATCACGAGATCGACGGGGGCCAATGGGTTGATCTGCTGGGCGTCACCGCCGAGCGCCTTGATGCCATCACGCATGGCCGCAAGATCAACCACTGCGGGGACGCCTGTGAAATCTTGCATCAGCACGCGGGCTGCACGATAGGCTATTTCACGCGTGCTTTTGCCGCCATTTTGCACCCAGTCGCCAAAGGCTTTGATATCATCAAGTGTGACGGTCTTGCCGTCTTCAAAGCGCAACATGTTTTCAAGGACGACTTTGAGCGCGGCGGGCAGGCGGGAGAAAGCGCCCAAGCCACGTGCCTCTGCCTCGGGTATCGAGTAGTATGCGAGGGATGTGTCCTTGAGTGTGAGGGTCTTGCGGGCTCTTGCGCTGTCTTGGCCGACTGTGATGGGCATGGGAACCTCCGAAATTGTGACGCTGTGAACTGATGATCGTGAAAGGCGCGGCAATGCGCGACGAGGTCTTCGTTAAAAATGTAACGCTGATCTGAGAAAAAGGAAGGGGCGGGGTGCCAGAACCGCATCAAAGGGCTGTTATTCGCCTTTAAGGGCGCGTGAAAACTCTCTAAATTGCCATCAAATTTCGCAGCAAACTCTTGCTCTTTTGACAGCATTGGTATACCGCTGCATACAAATAGCGCTTGTTGGGTTGGGAACTTTGTTTTCAGGCCTGCGAGTCCGTCCCGCCAAAACTTATCCACGAGGTTTAAGATGAGCTTGTACACTGACTACCTGACCGAGATTGAAGCGCGCAAAGAGCAAGGGCTGCACCCTAAGCCGATTGATGATGCGGCGCTTGTGAGCGAGCTGATTGCGCAGATCAAAGACACAGGCCATGGAGAGCGTGATAGCTCGCTGAACTTTCTGATTTATAACACGCTGCCTGGCACAACGAGTGCGGCGGGCGTCAAGGCTGCGTTTCTGAAAGAGGTTATCCTTGGGCAGGTTGTGCTTGCCGAGATTACGCCGACATTTGCCTTTGAGCTGCTCTCACACATGAAGGGTGGCCCTTCTATTGGTGTTTTGCTGGATATCGCACTTGGCGACGATGCAGCGCTCGCCACGCAAGCGGCAGATGTTTTGAAAACACAAGTCTTCCTCTATGAGGCCGACACCGCCCGTATTGAAGCGGCTTATAAGGCAGGGAATGCTGTCGCAGCGGACCTTCTGGAAAGCTACGCGAAAGCAGAGTTCTTCACCAAGCTGCCCGAAGTGCAGGAAGAGACCAAAGTGGTGACGTTCATCGCGGGCGAGGGTGATATCTCGACAGACCTTCTTTCACCGGGCAATCAGGCACACTCGCGCGCGGATCGTGAGCTTCATGGCCAGTGCTTTATTTCAAAGGCGGCACAGGACGAGATCGAAGCGCTTAAAGCGGCACACCCTGACAAGCAGGTCATGATTATCGCTGAAAAAGGCACGATGGGTGTTGGCTCCTCGCGTATGTCGGGCGTGAACAATGTCGCGCTTTGGGCGGGTAAGCCTGCGAGCCCCTATGTGCCTTTCGTGAACTATGCGCCGATTGTCGCGGGCACGAATGGTATTTCACCGATCTTCCTCACAACCGTTGGTGTGACCGGCGGCATTGGTCTTGATCTCAAAAACTGGGTCAAGAAAACGGGCCCTGACGGCAAGCCTATTTTGAACAACGATGGCGAGCCAATCCTTGAGCAGGTCTATTCTGTTGAGACTGGCACGGTCCTGACGATCAACAGCAAGACGAAAAAGCTCTATAATGATGCCGGCGATTCAGAGCTTGTCTCACTTGAAAGCTCGTTTACGCCACAAAAAATGGAATTCATGAAGGCGGGTGGCTCTTATGCGATCGTCTTTGGGAAAAAGCTGCAAACATTTGCTGCCGAAACGCTGGGCGTTGAGATGCCGCTTGTTTTTGCGCCGTCAAAAGAGATCCACAACGACGGCCAAGGCCTTACCGCTGTTGAAAAGATCTTCAACCGCAATGCTGTTGGTGTGAAAACAGACAAGCCGCTTCATGCGGGCTCTGATGTGCGGGTGAAAGTGAATATCGTTGGGTCACAAGACACCACGGGCCTGATGACAAGCCAAGAGCTTGAAGCGATGGCGGCGACTGTTTTGTCTCCCTCCGTGGACGGTGCCTATCAGTCTGGTTGTCACACGGCCTCTGTTTGGGACTTGAAGGCGCAGGCGAACACGCCACGCTTGATGAAGTTTATGAACGACTTCGGCCTTGTGACGGCGCGCGATCCGAAAGATCAGTATCACGCGATGACAGACGTTATTCACAAGGTTCTCAATGATATCACTGTGGATGACCGCGCGATCATCATTGGCGGGGACAGCCACACACGGATGTCCAAGGGCGTGGCCTTTGGAGCGGACTCGGGCACTGTTGCGCTTGCGCTGGCGACGGGCGAGGCAACAATGCCGATCCCTGAGTCTGTGAAAGTGACCTTCAAGGGTAAGATGCAAGAGCATATGGACTTCCGCGATGTTGTGCATGCCACGCAGGCGCAGATGCTCCAGCAGCATGGTGACAACGTCTTCCAAGGCCGTATCATCGAGGTTCACATCGGCACGCTTCTGGCGGACCAAGCCTTTACCTTTACCGACTGGACAGCCGAGATGAAGGCGAAGGCCTCTATCTGTATCTCAAATGACGAGACGCTGGTGGAAAGCCTTGAGATTGCCAAGAGCCGTATCAAGATCATGATTGAAAAGGGTATGGAGCATGAAAACGGGATGCTTCAGAACCTTGTCGACATTGCGGACAAGCGTATTGCAGAGATCAAATCTGGTGAAGTTCCTGCTCTGACGCCTGACGACAACGCCAAGTATTTTGCGGAAGTTGTTGTCGATCTGAGTGTGATTGACGAGCCGATGATTGCAGACCCTGATGTAAACAACATCGATGTTTCAAAGCGCTACACGCACGATACGATCCGCCCGATCTCTTACTATAAGGCAGAGAAAAAGGTCGATCTCGGGTTTGTCGGCTCCTGCATGGTGCATAAAGGCGATATCAAGATTGTCGCTCAGATGCTGCGCAATCTGGAAGCGACGAATGGTAAGGTCGAGTTTAAGGCGCCTCTTGTTGTGGCGGCTCCGACTTACAATATCATCGACGAGCTTAAGGAAGAGGGCGACTGGGAAATCCTGCAGCGCTATTCTGATTTTGAGTTTGATGACTTTGCACCGAAGAGCAAAGCGCGCACCGAGTATGAGAACGTGCTCTATCTTGAGCGGCCAGGCTGTAACCTCTGCATGGGCAACCAAGAAAAGGCCGCCAAGGGCGATACTGTGCTGGCAACCTCGACACGCCTTTTCCAAGGCCGTGTTGTGGAAGACAGCAACGAGAAGAAGGGCGAGAGCCTTTTGGCCTCGACGCCTGTTGTGGTGCTTGCTGCCATTCTGGGCCGCACCCCGACTGTGGAAGAGTACAAAGCCGCTGTTGAAGGAATCGACCTTACGAAGTTTGCACCGCCCCAGCAGGTTCCGCTGGGGGCCAACTCGGCTCATTTCTAAAGACAGCAGTCATTTAGCAAATAGCCCCTTCCTGCCAAACTGGCGGGGAGGGGTTTTGCTTTGGCGCGCGAATGCTATATGAGAGCCTAAGCCAAGCGGACAGGACCTATGACAAACGACACAACCATCACGCCAGACATGCTCACCGTACCGCGCAAAATACCTGAGTATGATGCGGGGCGGGTCAATATTGTTGGGCTTACGCGCGAGGCGCTCAAAGCCGAGCTTGCGCGTATTGGCACACCTGAAAAGCAGCTCAAGATGCGCCTCAACCAAGTTTGGCAGTGGGTCTACCAATGGGGCAAGCGCGACTTTAACGTGATGACCAACCTCTCAAAGGCGTTTCGGGCCGAGCTTGAGGCGAATTTTGTGATTGAGGTGCCTGAAGTTGTCACGAAGCAAGTGTCAGACGATGGCACGCGCAAATACCTTGTCAAAATTGCGGGCGGTCATGAAGTCGAGGTGGTTTATATCCCTGAGACGAACCGTGGGACGCTGTGTATTAGCTCGCAAGTGGGCTGCACCCTGACTTGCACCTTCTGTCACACGGGCACACAGAAGCTCGTGCGCAATCTGACGGCTGGTGAAATCATCGGGCAGGTTATGGTTGCGCGGGACGATCTTGATGAATGGCCAGAGCCGGGCGCGAGTACGGCGGACGCGCCGCCAAGATTGCTCTCCAACATTGTTTTGATGGGAATGGGCGAGCCGCTTTACAACTTCAACAATGTGCGCGATGCGATGAAAATCGCTATGGACGGCGAGGGGATTGCTCTCTCGCGCCGTCGCATTACGCTTTCGACCTCTGGGGTTGTGCCCGAGATCGCCAAGACGGCGGAAGAGATCGGTTGTCTCTTGGCCGTGAGCTTTCATGCGACCACGGATGAGGTACGCGATGTGCTTGTGCCGATCAACAAGCGCTGGAACATCGAGACACTGCTTCAAACGCTGCGCGAGTATCCCAAGCTCTCAAATTCCGAGCGGATCACCTTTGAGTATGTGATGCTGAAGGATGTGAACGATTCTGAGGAGGATGCGCGCCGTCTGGTGAAGTTGATCAAAGGCATTCCTGCGAAGATCAATCTCATTCCATTTAACGAGTGGCCTGGCTCTGCCTATCAGCGCTCGGATCGCAAGCAGATCGAAGCCTTTGCAGAGATTGTTTACAAGGCGGGATATTCATCTCCAATTCGTCGCCCGCGCGGTGAGGATATTATGGCGGCCTGTGGACAGCTTAAGTCTGCGACTGAGCGTGAACGTAAGTCTCGCCGCCAAATTGAGGCAGAAGCAGGGCTTGGCGGCTGATCTGCCTTAATATTACCTTCACATTCGTTAAAATTCCTCTTTTTGGCTAAACCTGTGCCACAGGCTCCTACAATGCTGATTTTGTAAACAGTGTGTTTTTACAAAAAAGGTAAAGGAGCAAGACAATGATGAATGATATCGAAACCATCCGTGACGTTGTGATGCGCGAGCGCAAAATGGCTGTGTCTGATCGTGAGTGGAAGCACCGTCTGCGCGGATATGGCTATGCGATCCGTGATACGGATAAAGGCGCCTACGTAACATCGCTTTTGCGCGGAAATGATCTTTGCGCTTTGATGGGCTGAGCCATGATACAGCGATGTGATCCTGTTGTGCTGAACCAAATCAAAGCGCTCGTGGCGCCGATCTTGTCCAGCCCAGAAACGCTACAAACCCGTCAGAGGCGGCTTGCGCGCCTCGGATATACTATCGCGGAGACAGGTGAGGGGGTTTACCTCGCTACATTGCCGCATGGCGTGCGCTTGATGGAGCTGCGTTAACGCGGCCAGATACCGCCTTTTGCAAGCAATTTGGCTTGCATCGGAGCCCAGTTGGCGGCGACTTCAAGTTCGGCTGCGAGGCTGACGAGAGCTGCGTCCTGACCTGCTGCCATGGCAAAATGAACGCCTATAGGCAGGTGATCGTCGCTCCAATAGAGTGGCAAAGACATACTTGGCTGCCCTGATGCATTTGTGGCTGCCGTGAACGGCGAATAGTCAAAGACGCCGCCCTTTCCGTTGCGATAGGCGACGAAATCCTCATTGTCAGGTTTGAGCCTGCCGACTTCGCAAGGGGGCTCGGCCAACGTAATTGTGAGCAGGACATCACAGGCGAGAAACTCTGCCGCCATACGCCGCCCGAAGGCGTGAATCTGATTTACGGCATTGAGGTAATCCGGGCCTGTTAGGGTCTTGGCATAGGCGAGTGCACCACGGGTGACGCCTTCGAGCTGGGTTTGATCTACCTCTTCACCACGGGCCTTTGCTGCATTTTGGATCGCGAGGGCGGTCCCGCAAGCGACTGTAATGGTCCAAGCCGCCATCATTTGTGGAACATCAAGGCTTTTTGGTGGGATGTATGCTTCAACATCATGCCCTAAGTCTCTGAGAATATGCGCTGTTTCCTTAACGGCTTTAAGGCACTCAGAGTGAATGTCGCGGCCGTCCAGAGTGGTTTCCACATAGCGGATTTTAAGTTTTCGAGACGGAGTTTGGCGTGCGTCAGTAAAGCTTTGGGCCATATATGGAGCGTGGTAAGGCGCTCCAAGGTCGGGGCCTGTGACTGCGTCCATAAGCGTGCAGTTGTCACGCAGAGAGCGGGTGAGGAAGCCGTCAATGGCCATACCTGCCCAGCCTTCCCCTGAGGCGGGGCCTGAGGGAAAGCGTGCGCGGGTTGGCTTTATTCCGACAAGGCCGCAAGAGGCTGCAGGAATTCGGACAGAGCCGCCACCATCAGAGCCATGCGCCGCCGGAACAATTCCTGCGGCGACAGCCGCGCCCGATCCGCCGGAAGAGCCGCCTGATGTGCGCCCTAGATTCCATGGATTGCGTGTTGGTCCACCATAGACTTGTGCTTCGGTGACGGGGCCAACGCCCAGTTCGGGGGATGTTGTGCGCGCGAAGGACACAACACCAGTGGCGGCAATGCGTGTAAACATAGTGGAATCGTAAGCCCATGTATGGCCTTCAAAATACTTTGAACCATTATTAGTGGGGTAGGCGCGAGCCTCGCATTTGAGGTCTTTGAGCAGAAACGGCACACCTTTAAGGGGGCCGTCAGGCAAACCTTTCTCTATTGCGGCGCGTGCGGCGTCCTCTGCAAGCATGGTAACGGCGTTGAGTGCTGGATTGAGCCGTCTGGTTTCAGCAAGGGCCATGTCCAGTAGCTCATGAGCGGTGGTCTCGCCCTTTGTGACCAGCTCGGCGAGGCCAGTGGCGTCGTGACTGTGATAATCGGACATGGTGTGCTCCTTTATTTTTGTAAGGTTAGGAGCAAAGCGGATCACGGCGCAAAGAAAAACCCGCCTAAGGCGGGCCCATCTTGTCTTTCGTGCGGCGTTTTAGTCTTTAGCGGTGCAGTTTAGCCGCCCCAGGTGCGAACGGGGCCGCAATCCATATGAACAAAGTTTGAGCCCGAGTAGCGGCCAACACCGCCGGCAGCGCAGGAGGCGGCTGCGCGGCCAATCTGGCTCACTGAGCGGGAGCTGAGACGCAAATCGGCTGCCTGACCTTTGAGGTGCAAGGAATTTTTGGCAACACCGCTGGAGCGCGAGCGCAACATAGCGTTTGTTTTGGGGCTGCGGTAGCCAGAGAGCAGCATGAAGGGCTCATTCACATCCAGCAAATTAAGGGAGGCGGCCATGATATCGATGGTGCGCAAGTCCATGTTTTTCACATCACCCGTGCGCCAGTCACGCATGAAGTGGTTCACTTCCTGAACCGCGTCTTTGATGTAATCGCCTTCGACCCAATAAATCATGTCGATCTTTTCGCCTGTGCGCGCGGAGTACATCTTGATGCGGCGAATGTCGCCTGATCCACGCAGAAGACCTGCGGCTTTGGAGTATGTGGGGGCTGAAACGAGGGCTGTTGCGGCGAAAGCGCCAAGCAGTGCTCGTCTTGAGAAGCTCGTTGAGCTTGATGTCTGTTTCATAGTCATAGCGCCGTCCCGTCGCTCTTACCTGTTTTCGCGGTGTTTCCCGCGTGTCCTGCCATCATCTCCCCAGATGTCCGCACCTTATGGCATATTTCGAATCATGGGCCAAGTTTAGTTTGCCCAATTTGTTGAATAGCCAGCATTTTCGGCAGAAATTTGCTGAAAATCTGCGAAACTGCCCAAATTGGCCTTGTTCTGAGGCTTTGATGCAAATGTTCACCTTTCTGATACGCTGATAATGCCATTGTGAGTGGACAGCGCGTATGACGTATATCAAAAGACTGTTGACGATACGTGTACAGTTATAAGAACGAGTGGGGGCTCTATGCAGATTTCTTTCAACCGAGTTCAAAGCCTGATTATGGGTTTTATCATTGCCATGTTTGGTGCCGTGGCGCTTGCGGGCGCTGCTGAGGCGCAGGTGACTGCTTTCAAGCAGGCTGTTGCCGAAGCCGCATCGCGGGACGCCGACATTGCGGCATTTTATAAAGCCAATGATTACAAACCATTATGGACTGGGACCTTTGGAAAGGATACGCAGCGCCGTAAGGCATTGTTTCAGGCGATTGCCGAGGCGGACGTTCATGGTTTGCCAGGTAAGCGCTATGACGCCGAAGGCCTGATGGCAAAGTTGAAAGCTGCCAACACTCCGAGAGCGCGTGGGCTTGTCGAAGTCGAGATGAGCAAAACCTTTGTCGAGCTTGCGCAGAACATGCAGACAGGCGCACTTGTGCCCAGCAAAATTGACAGTGGCATTGTGCGGTCGATCCCGTACCGCGAGCGCAGCAGCTATCTTGTGAATTTTGCTAAATCAAACCCCAACAGCTTTTTCCGCGCTTTACCGCCCAAGACGCCAGAGTATGCGCGATTGATGAAAGAAAAGCTGCGTTTTGAGAAGTTGATTGCGTCGGGCGGCTTTGGCGAGACGGTGTCTGCGGCTTCGCTCAAACCCGGTCAATCGGGGAATGCAGTCATTGCGCTTCGTGATCGTTTGGGCGCGATGGGCTATCTTGGACGCTCAGTTTCACCAAGCTATGACGCTACAATTCAAAAGGCAGTGCAAGAGTTTCAGCAAGACAACGGGCTCGTGGCCGATGGCATTGCCGGCGCTGGCACTTTGAAAGAGATCAATACTTCCGCGGCTGATCGCCTGAAGTCTATTATCGTTGCGATGGAACGCGAACGCTGGGTCAATCAGGAGCGGGGGCGTCGCCATGTTCTTGTCAATATCACCGATTTTTCAGCGCGGATCATCGACAATGGGAAAGTGACTTTTGAAACCCGTTCCGTCGTAGGGGCGAATGACAGTGAGCGCCGCACGCCCGAGTTTTCCGATGTCATGGAATACTTGGTTATCAATCCAACTTGGAATGTGCCACGCTCCATTGCCACAAAAGAGTATCTCCCGATGATGAAGCGCAACGCCAACGCAGCAGGGCATTTGCAGCTTTATGACAGCCGTGGGCGCAAAGTGGCGCGCAGCCAGATCAACTTTTCGAAATACACTGAGAGCACGTTCCCTTACGCGATCAAGCAGCCGCCCTCCAAGCGCAATGCTCTCGGGCTGGTGAAGTTTATGTTCCCAAATAAATACAACATCTATTTGCATGACACGCCGGCAAAGAACCTTTTTAGCCGCGAGACACGGGCCTATAGCCATGGTTGTATCCGCCTCGGTGATCCGTTTGAATTTGCCTATGCTTTGCTTGCCAAGCAGAGCAATGATCCCAAAGGCGAGTTCCATCGTTACCTGAAAACAGGCGTTGAATCGGCTGTCCAGCTTGAGCAGCCCGTGCCTGTGCACTTGATTTACCGCACGGCCTTTACGGATGTGAAAGGTGGAACCCATTTCCGCCGCGACGTCTATGGCCGTGATGCGAAGATCTGGAACGCTTTGCAAAATGCAGGGGTGGTGCTTCGCGCGGTTCAGGGCTAATCAAAAGGCCCACAGCTGCGAACTGCTAGGAACGGGCCCATGACCTACACAATTGAAACCATTGCAAGATCGCTTGGAGCTCAGGCTTTTGGCGATCTTTCTCTTGAGATTGACGCTGTGGCTGAGCCGCAAGACGCTGGAACACGTGACCTTGCTTTGGCTATGAAGCCAGCTTTTGCAGAGCGTTTGCCTGAGGGGCAGGCTTTGGCAGCGGTGCTTTGGGAGGGTGCGGACTTTGAGGCGCTCGGCCTGAAGGCGGCGATTGTACCAGCACGACCCCGCTATGCGCTTTCGGGACTGTCAAAGCAGTTCGATCACGGTGAGAGTTTTCCAAAAGGCGTTCATCCTTCAGCCTTTGTGGATCCTGCAGCAGAGCTTGGCGTGGATGTGACCGTGGGGCCATTGGCTGTGGTGTCTGCAGGCGCACGCATTGGTGCTGGCAGTGTCGTTGGGCCACAGAGCTTCATTGGCGCCTGCGCGACCTTGGGAGAAGGCTGTTTTCTGCGCGAAGGTGTGCGGATAGGTGCGCGCACCACGCTTGGAGCGCGGGTTATTGTCCAGCCTGGCGCTGTGATCGGTGGTGATGGCTTTAGTTTTGTGACGCCTGAGCAGAGTGCTGTTGAGCGCACGCGCGCTTCACTGGGCGACCAAGGCGAGGGAGAAAGCCAACATTGGGAGCGGATCAACTCGCTGGGTGCGGTGCATATTGGTGATGATTGCGAGATTGGGGCAAACGCCTGTATTGACCGCGGCACTGTACGAGACACCAAAATCGGCGCGCGCACCAAGCTCGATAACCTCGTGCATATTGGGCATAATGTGGTGATTGGCACTGACTGTTTGATCTGTGGGCAGGTCGGCATGGCGGGCAGCTCGACCATTGGCAACAACTGTGTTTTTGCAGGGCAAGTCGGGCTGAACGACAATATTTTTGTCGGCGATAACGTCATTGCAGGCGGCGCAACCAAGATATTCACCAATGTGCCTAAAGGGCGTGTTTTGCTCGGATATCCTGCTGTAAAAATGGAAACCCATGTCGAGAGCTACAAGGCGATCCGGCGCTTGCCACGACTGTTTAAACAGGTGGCGGAGTTGCAAAAAGCGGTTTTCAAAAACGCTGAGAACGACTAAACGGGCCTCAGGCAACCTTGGGGGGTGACATGAGTGTTCAGGACAAAGTGATCCGGATCATTGCAGAGCAAGCCGTGCTTGAGCCTTCGGATGTCAGTGCGGATAGCACGCTGGAGAGCCTTGGCATTGACAGTCTCGGGCTGGTTGAAAGCATTTTTGCCATTGAAGAAGAATTCGACATTTCGATTCCGTTCAATGCAAATGAGCCTGAAAAGTCAGAATTTGATATCACCAATGTGGCAAGCATCGTTGCGGGGATTGAAAAACTCGTAGCGGAGCAGCAGGGCTAAGCCGCGATGAAGCGTGTTGTCATCACGGGTGCTGGCACGATCAATGCGTTGGCTCATAATGTCCCTGACACACTCAAGGCGATGGCTGAGGGGCGATGTGGCATCGGACAACTGGTGATGCAGGATGTCGAGCGGCTTGCAGTGCAGATCGGCGCGCAAGTGCAGGGCTTTGAGCCCGAAAATTTATTCAATCGGCAGCAACTCTCGCTCTTTGACCGGTTTACGCAGTTTACACTTATTGCCGCGCGTGAGGCGATCGCGCAGTCGGGGCTTTCGTTTTCGGGTGAGCTTGCAGCGCGGTCTGGCGTTATCTTGGGCAATTCGGGCGGTGGGATGACCACACTCGATGAAAATTACCGGTCGGTCTATGAAGAGGGCAAGAACCGTGTGCATCCCTTTGTTGTGCCAAAGTTGATGAACAATGCCGCCGCGAGCCACGTCAGCATGGAGTTTAACCTCAAGGGGCCGAGCTTTACGGTGGCGAGCGCTTGTGCAAGTTCAAACCATGCAATGGCGCAGGCGTTTCAGATGGTTCATGGCGGGCTTGCGCCTGTGATGGTGACGGGCGGATCTGAATCTATGCTGTGTTTTGGCGGTGTGAAAGCCTGGGAGGGGCTGCGCGTGATGTCCAAAGACGCGTGCCGCCCGTTTAGTGCCAATCGCAATGGCATGGTGCAGGGCGAGGGCGCAGGGATATTTGTCTTTGAAGAATATGAGCACGCGCGTGCGCGCGGTGCGGATATACTTGCTGAAGTGGCTGGGTTTGCGATGAGCTCTGATGCGGCAGATATCGTTATGCCCTCCAAACAGGGAGCCGCTCGAGCGATTTCTGGAGCGTTGCGCGATGCGAAGCTTAACCGTGAGGATGTGGGCTATATCAACGCGCATGGCACGGGCACGGCTGCCAACGACAAGACCGAATGTGCGGCTGTGGCAGACGCGTTTGGCGCACATGCGGACAAGCTAATGATATCATCAACGAAATCCATGCACGGCCACCTGATAGGCGGGACAGGCGCTGTGGAGCTTTTGGCGTGTATTATGGCGCTGCGAGATGGGATCATTGCACCCACGATTGGCTATGAAGAGGCTGATCCGGAATGTGCGCTTGATATTGTGCCAAATGAGGCACGCGAGGCCAAAGTGAGCGCCGCCTTGTCTAACGCATTCGCTTTTGGTGGCTTGAACGCTGTGATTGCGCTGCGCAAAGTTTAATGTCTCGACCGCAATGAAAAAAGCCGCATGCAGCGCAAGCGGCTTTTAAAAATTTTGAGGTCTATATCGGCGTAGTTATTTGGCTGTGAGCGCGTCAAAGCCTGCGGTGAACCCTGCAAGCGACATATCGAGCGCAACGACCTCATCAGGCGCAGGTGCAGGGCGCAGAAGAACTTTTGCTTTAGCGCCTTTTTTCATTGCAGCGATGTCTTGTGACGTAAAACCAACGCGTGCAAAGCAGCCGATTGGGCTACAGAAACTGTAAGGGTAGCGACGGGCTTTGCCGTTGTCGATTTGGATGGTGAGCTGTGCGGAAAGCAAGGTTTCCAGCGGCACAAGGATATTTGCTCCAGCAACAGCCTTACCACCCTCGGCGAGTGGGAAAATCGTGACTTCAGCAACATTTGTACCATTCACGTCTTGGAGGACTTGGAACAGCTGGCAAGGCTCGTTGGGGTTATCTTCACCCTCGGGCAGAGCCGGATCACGCAGGCATTGGACCTTCCAGTCGCCTGACTCTGACTTAATGTAGGCTTCTGGCATGGCCTCTTCGCCAAGGCTCAGAGCTTCGGGTGCAGGTTCAACGGGTGTTTCAGTCGCTTCCACGGCGTCTGTTGTTGTTTCGGTTGTTGCGGCTGGGGTCTCTTCCGTTGCTGTTTGAGCTGAGAGGCCGAGTGGTGCTGCAAGGAGCGCAAGAATGAGCGCAGTGCGCGTTGTGTTGAACATAAGACTTTCCACCTGTTATTATAACGTTGGCAGCCACTTATCACGCAGGTGCGGAGCTGTCAGTGGCAAATCGGTCCGAGGCCAAAGGCTATGAGCACTTTTCTGCGCAAGCGGTTACAGCGCTGAAACGAATTGACTGGGTCTATGGCGTTTGACGGTCAAAAGAAAAAGGGGCCGCTCGGCCCCTTTTCCCAATAGTCTCTCCCCGTCGGACTTGGCCGACTTAATATGGTGCACATGCTATGTCATTTGGTCGCAGGCGTCAATAGACCATTGTAACTAGGCGTAAAAAAGGGCCGCACCCAAGAGCGCGGCCGAGTCTGACAGGGAGGAAGTCAACTCCGCACCAAGAGGACACGAGGCGCGAAGCATGCTTGATACTGAGGACAAAACATTAAAATACTGTATGCAAGGCGTGCGGAATCAAACGCACAGGTGATTTTAAACGGGAGACGGCTTTTGACAGATGGTATTTTTATGGGTGGCGGCGGCGCTGACTATGCTGACGCGCAGATTTTGGGGCTAAAATATGCCAACCGTCATGGGCTGATCGCAGGGGCGACGGGCACGGGGAAAACGGTCACTCTGCAAATTATGGCTGAGAGTTTTTCCAATGCGGGCGTGCCTGTCTTCATGGCAGATGTGAAAGGCGATCTTTCCGGGCTGGCAAAGGCTGGCAGTGAGAGCGCCAAGTTGCATGGGGCCTTTACGAGCCGTGCCGAGAAAATCGGCTATGAAAATTACATCTATGAGAGCTTTCCTGTGACTTTCTGGGATTTGTTTGGCGAGCAGGGCCATCCGATACGGACCACTGTTGCTGAGATGGGCCCTTTGCTTTTGTCGCGGCTTTTGGAGCTGACCGAGGCGCAAGAAGGGGTTGTTAACATAGCCTTTCGTGTGGCCGATGAGGAAGGTATGCCACTTCTGGACTTGAAAGACTTTCAAGCGCTTTTGGTCTGGGTCGGCGAGAACAAAGACAGCCTGAGCCTGCGCTACGGCAACGTCTCTGTTTCTTCAATCGGCGCGATCCAGCGTCGCTTACTCGTTCTTGAAAATCAGGGTGGCGCGAAGCTTTTTGGCGAACCTGCCCTAGCGCTTACGGATATTATGGCTGTGGATAGCGACGGGCGCGGGCGCATCAATGTGTTGGCTGCGGATACGCTGATGTCCTCACCACGACTTTATTCAACATTCCTGCTCTGGTTGCTGAGCGAGCTGTTTGAGGAGCTTCCAGAAGTTGGAAACCCAGACAAGCCCAAGCTCGTGTTTTTCTTTGATGAAGCTCATTTGCTGTTTGAAGGCGCTCCCAAGGTTCTGGTCGATAAGGTCGAACAGGTTGCGCGGCTTATTCGCTCTAAAGGGGTCGGGGTCTATTTCATCACTCAAAACCCTGATGATGTGCCCGAGGATATTCTGGGACAGCTTGGCAACCGAGTTCAGCATGCTTTGCGTGCCTTCACAGCACGCGATCAAAAGGCACTCAGGTTGGCAGCGGAAACCTACCGCAAGAACCCGCGCTTTGACATTGAAACAGCCATCCGAGAAGTCGGGGTGGGCGAGGCTGTGACTTCGTTTTTGGAGGACAAAGGCGTACCGGGCATAGCCGAACGCACGCTGATCCGCCCGCCCAGTTCACAGCTCGGGCCGATCACAGTATCTGAGCGTGCACAGGTCTTGGCGCTATCGCACATTGCTGGGAAATATGAAGCTGTTTTGGACCGTCGTTCGGCCTTTGAAATCTTGACGGAGCGGGCTGATAAAGCCGCTGCAGAAGCAGAGGCCGCAGAGCGCGCTGAAGCTGTGGCAGAAGAGCAGGAGCGTGAGTTCAAGGCCGCTCGGCGCTATGAAGGAACCGGCGTAAGCCGCTCATCCTCGCGCAGCTCAAAAGGCGACAGTTTTGGCGAGGCGCTCACCAAGCAGGTTGTGCGTGAGCTCAAAGGGACCACAGGACGCCGCATCATTCGTGGTATCTTGGGCGGGCTTTTCAAAGGCCGCTAGACGTCTGCGCGCAGCCGCAACTGTGAGACACGGAAGGGCGGGAGGACCATTGAGTGCGCCGCCTTTCTCAGCGTTCTTAAATAAGCTGTAGAGCCTGTGGAGGTCGGCTTTGCGCAAGAACTTGAGGACCTGTGGCCCGAGCAAGAGGCTCTCGCTCTCAACGCCATTGGCCAATACCGCGATATGGGCAGCGCATGCGAAGTGATGCCATGTTATCTCGCGCTTGCCGCGCATCTCGCGAATGCCCTTGAGGGCTGTGAGCGCCTTGGCAGGGGCAAAAGTGCTTCCGTCCAGTACGATGCGGTGTTGGGGGGATACGATAAGATCGGCGAAGGGCCTGTTCGGGCCGAGTGCACCGCGAGAAATCAGCACAGGGTTACCTGTGCCATCCAGCGCTTGTGTGCCGCGCCAGACCCAGAGGATCGGGTGGGCCTCTCCGTCTGCACCTAACAGCCAGTCGCCCTCTTGAAGCGTCTCCACGGCGCACCAGCCTTGCGGTGTCAGGAGAAGCATGCCCGTGGCGTAGCAGGCGGGAATGCTTCCTTGGTTGACGCTTGTTTGTTCATAGTATGTGAGCCCGCCATCGTCGCTTTGGAGCGAGTTTCCTTGTGTGGCTGTAAAGCCCACCTCGGTGCTTGTGAGCCCGTTGGCTGGGTCTTGGACGGCTGTCACTGTATTGCCCGCCCATGATATGAACTGGATCACTGCGCTGCCATCAAAAAGCGCGATTGCATCATCGGCATAGAACATGCCCATCGGGTCGCCTGTGCTGAAACCCAGGGTGGAGTTGTTGATCACGTAGATGTCGTGGCCATTCATCGTTGTTACCGATGTTCCAAGGGAGAAGCCGTTATAAATTGTGCCGTTGAATTGGTAGAAGATGACCGAATATGAAGATACATCCGTACCTGCAGGCACAGCTATTTCAATGAATTCACCGGATGATGTTCCGAGGTAGCTGAACTCTGAAATATAGGCTGGCATGGCTCACCACAGTTAAGTGTGGGGCCATCTTCGCAATTTAGGGTAAATATGAAGTTTATGTGTTTGTGCCGTCTTCAAGCGCGCTCTTTGTGCGGCTTTGGTGCTCCATACTCAGCACACGGATCGGCACGGACATGAGCGCTACAAAGCCCGCAGCCAATACGGCCGAGCTCGCAAAGCCTATGCCTGCGAAGATCTGCAAGGAGTAGCGTGAAGAGAACGGCTGAAACAGAATGTCGAAATAGCTGAGCCCTTCTGCTGCGCCGAAGCTGGCGTAGACCACGCCAGCTTCGGCCAGAACGGCGAGGCTTCCAACACCGAGACAAAAACTGCCCGCAAAGAGGATCCGCTCGCGCCCGTCCATCCGCCTCTTAAGCACCGCAAAGACTGCTCGACCAAGCTGAGTGGAAAAGAACAAAGGGCTTACCGCCGCGAGGCGCATCCAGAGCGAAGGGTACCAGTTTACCTCGCCCTTGGGCATGTACAGCCAAAGCGCAACGAGCGCTGCGCAGACGACGCCAAAGTAAACGATGCCCTTGAGAGCAGGGCGAACAAGAGGATGTATTTGGCTCATTTTTCGGGGATCAGGCCACGTGGACTAAAGCGCAGAACACAGAGCAAGATGATACCCATGGTAAGTAAGCGCATGTGTGCCGCTGAATCCAGAAGGTGTGCTTTGAGGGCACTGCCTTCGGCCATGCCCGAGGTGATCAGTGTGAGGAAGGCAAGCCCCATCGGCTCGACTTGAACCCAGAAGAACCAGATCACAAAGCCACCCAGCACAGCGCCGAGGTTGTTGCCTGAGCCGCCGACGATCACCATAAGCCAGACAAGGAATGTGAAGCGCAGTGGCTGATAGGACGTTGGTGTGAGTTGGCCATCAAGCGTGGTGATCATCGCGCCGGCGATGCCGCAAATGGCGGAACCGAGAACAAAGATCTGCAAATGACGTGCGGTGACGTCTTTGCCCATCGCCTCTGAAGAGACTTCGTTATCGCGGATCGCGCGCATCATACGGCCCCATGGGCTCTTGAGCGCGGCTTGGGCCATGACGAAGATGACAATCAGGACAACGGCGAAAAGGCCTGCATACAGCAACTTAACCCAGAGCGTTGAAGCGGTCACAGGATCGATACCGTAAGCGTTGGCTTTGGCAACGAATTCCGCTGAGTTCTGCAGATCAATTTCATATGGGACAGGACGGGGAAGTCCGATCACGTTTTTGACGCCCCGCGCCATCCAGTCTTCGTTTTTCATGACTGCGATAACGATCTCGGCAATCCCCAGCGTTGCAATGGCGAGGTAATCAGAGCGCAGACCGAGGGCCGTTTTGCCAATGATCCAGGCTGCACCTGCTGCAAAAACACCGCCGATAGGCCACGCGAGTAGAACGGGCAGGCCAAGGCCGCCGATGTTTCCTGCATTTGCGGGGTTGATTGCCTCAACGGCCTCAACGCCGCCGTCAAAAACTGCGCGGAAGGCAAAGAAGCCGATGCTCAGCACAGCCAGCATTGCGAGCGTGCGGTTGCGGCCGCTCTGCATGCGTTTGAACACAAGGATAGTCGAGACGATGCTCATAATTCCGAGCGCTAGGCCAGACAGGATCCGCATCCCGCCTGCGCTCCATGCGCCTTCGACGGGAGGCATCGAGATAAGCACTGTGGCCAAACCGCCAAGCGCAACAAACCCCATGATACCGACATTGAAAAGGCCAGCAAAGCCCCACTGAAGATTGACCCCAAGAGCCATGATGGCTGAAATCAGTCCCATGTTGAGAATAAAGAGCGCAGAGTTCCAAGACTGGAGAATGCCTGTGCCAATGATCAAAAGCGCGACAAGCGCAAAATAGATGCTGTTGCGGAGTGTATCGCTCATACCGACTGCCCCTTGAATAGACCTGTGGGTTTGAAGATGAGCACGATCAACAGGATCACGAAGCTCACCGCGAATTTGTAATCTGTGGAGAGAAGTTGAACCAGCCCGTCAGGTTCCAAACGCTCGGGCATAGCGTACACCAATACTTTTTTCCAAGCGTATGTAACCGTGACTTCAGAGAAGGCGATCACAAAACCGCCCGCAATTGCGCCCAGTGGGTTTCCGAGCCCACCGACGATGGCGGCGGCGAAGATCGGCAGCAATAGTTGGAAATAAACGAAAGGTTTGAATGTCTTATCAAGGCCATAAAGCACGCCTGCGATCGTTGCGAGCGTGGCCACGATGATCCATGTCACCATGACGACGCGCTCTGGATTGATCCCTGACAGGAGTGCAAGATCTTCGTTGTCAGAATAGGCGCGCATAGATTTGCCAGTGCGGGTGCGGTTTAGGAACCAGAACAGTGCAGCGACAACCACGACCGCTGTCACAAGGGTGATACCTTGTGTCGTGCGGATGGCGAGGCCTTCTTGCAGGCCTGTCATTTCCTTGAAGGAGCGTACAGAAACGATAAAGCGCTCGCCATCAGCAAAACGTTGGTCATCGGGACCAATGATGAAGCGGGTGAGGCCATTCATGATGAACATCACGCCCATCGAGACGATCACAAGGATCACCGGTTTTGCCTTTTGTTGGCGGTAAAACTTATAAACCACACGGTCTGTAAAGAGCAGTAGCCCAATGCAACCGAGGATGCCGAAGGGCAGGGCGAGGAGTGCTGTTGGCAGTGGGCCAAAACTGATCCCCATCGACTGGAACCACCATGTGAAGAGTACGGTTACCATGGCGCCGAAGGCCATAGTGTCGCCATGGGCGAAATTAGAAAACCGAAGGATACCGTAGATAAGCGTGACCCCAAGCGCGCCAAGTGCGAGCTGTGCGCCGTAGGCGGTCGCGGGGATCAGAACGAAGTTGGCCAGAGCCACGAATGCGTTCAAAAGGTCCATTTAGAAGGCTCCTTCACAAGTGCCAAGATACTGGATCGCTTGTGGTCCAGCGTTGAGATGTCCGCTAAGGCGCGCAGCCTCGGGCGTAATCGACAGGAGATACTCCGTGCCTTTTGCGGCGGCAAAGAGTGTGATGAGGGCGGGTTCTGATTTCTTTGCAACGATGATCCAGTCGCCCTCTTCCGTTGAGACGCTCTGGTTTTCAAGCTGCACTTCCAGCTCGAAGGCAGACGGCGCACAGGCCTGCTCTTCATAGCATTCGGTCTGAAAAATGCAGACGAAAGCCGCCGAAGGGCTGGCCAAAGTGAGCGCTGCGAGGAAGATGGCGAAGCGCATTATATCAGCCTCCCAAGAAGCTCTGGCGAACTTCTGGATTGGCGAGAAGCTCTTTGCCTGAGCCTGTATGAGCGTTTGCACCTTGAACCAGAACGTAACCTTTATCAGCGATTTCAAGCGCTTGTCGGGCGTTCTGTTCCACCATCAGGATCGGGATCCCAGTGCGTGCGACATCAATGATACGGTCAAAAAGTTCGTCCATCACAATGGGTGACACCCCAGCTGTTGGCTCATCAAGCATGAGAAGCTTTGGCTTTGTCATAAGCGCCCGCCCCACAGCAACTTGCTGACGTTGCCCGCCGGAGAGCTCGCCAGCTGCTTGAGAGCGCTTGTCTTTCAGGATGGGAAAAAGATCATAAATTTGCGCCATCGTATCGGAAAAATCATCGGTACGGATAAAAGCGCCCATCTCAAGATTTTCTTCGACCGTCAGCGAAGGAAAAATATTGGAGGTTTGGGGCACAAAGCCCATGCCTTTTACAACACGATCTTGCGGGGAGAGGGATGTGATGTCCTCTCCGTCAAGCGTGACCGAGCCCTCGCGCAGATCAAGCATCCCGAAGACAGCTTTCATTGCGGTTGATTTACCCGCGCCATTGGGCCCGACGATAACGGCGATTTCGCCACGATCGACCGAGATGGTGCAGTTGTGAAGAATATCTGGGCCGCCCTTTGAGTAGCCGCCTGTCATATTCTGACCAATGAGAAAAGGCTCAGACATGCGCGCGCCCCTTTTTCTTAATAAGTAGATACTGGGGTTTGGGGCATAGCCCCAAGAGTGACAGGCTCATCATGCGCCCACCTTATCTTTGTTCTTCAGACCCGTACCGAGATAGGCTTCGATCACTTCCGGGTTGGCTTTGATCTCAGCAAGCGTGCCTTCAGCGAGGACGTGGCCTTCCGCCATACAGATGACTGGATTACAGAGCATATCGATGAAATCCATATCGTGTTCGATCACCACAAAGGTATAGCCGCGCTCTTCGTTGAGGCGCTTAATCGTGTCAGAGATCGTATAGAGCAGCGTTCGGTTTACGCCAGCGCCCACCTCGTCGAGAAAGACGATCTTTGCATCAACCATCATCGTACGGCCAAGCTCTAGAAGTTTTTTCTGTCCGCCAGAAACCTGACCTGCCTTGTGATCCGCCAAATGCTCGATGGTGAGAAATTCCAAGACTTCGTCAGCCTTAGCGCGCAGTGCGCGTTCTTCATCGGCGATGCGCTTGCGGCCGAACCATGTGTTCCACAGCGTCTCACCTGATTGTCCAGACGGAACCATCATCAGGTTCTCACGGCAGGACATCGAGCTGAATTCATGTGCAATCTGGAAGGTACGCAAGAGACCCTTGTGAAACAACTCATGCGGCGGCAGGCCTGTGATGTCTTCGCCATCCATGATGACGCGCCCTGATGTGGGCGGCAAAACGCCTGCAATCACGTTGAACAGTGTGGTTTTTCCTGCACCGTTCGGACCGATCAAGCCCGTGATAGAGCCTTTTTCAATGGTCAGCGTAGCCCCATCGACCGCGTGAAAGCCGCCAAAGTGCTTATGCAGATCATGCACCTCAATCATGCATGTCTCCCCCAAATTATCGCGTTTAGATAAGAAAAACAGCCCGAAGCAAGCCTCGGGCTGTTTTATTGTAACGGTTAGAAATCAGCGGTAGCCGATTGTCGAGTAGGCACCATCGGCGAATTCGATCTCTTGGTAGTTGCCAGCAGATTCGCCCGCACCAACCAGTTCAACCGCTGTCGCACCGACGTAGTCGATCTCCGTGCCAGCTGCGATCAGATCAAGCGCTTTGGCCAGTTCGCCTGGGAAGATTTGCTCGCCAGGTGCGTTTGCCAGATCCATGATGTGATCTTTGTAGTCGGCTGACGCTGTTGAACCAGCTTTTGCCATCGCCATCATGATGAGGGCTGCAGCGTCATAGCTTTCTGGAGCAAATGCGCTTGTGCCGTCAAAGCCTGCGCCCTCGGCCATGCCTACGAATGTTGCAGCGCCAGTGCTGTCTGTGCCTGGATATGCACCGAACGAGCCATTGAGTTCTGCGCCGAAGTTTTCGTTGAGCTTCGCGCCGACCATGCCGTCTGGGAAGTAGAATGTTTCAAACGCACCAGTGTCGAGAGCGGAGCGAACAACGCCTGAGCCACCTTGGTCGACATAGCCAGCGACCACGAGAACTTCACCACCCGCTGACGCAAGCGCGCCAACTTCTGCAGAGTAGTCAGCTTTGCCGTCTTCGTGCGCTGAAACGATTGTTACAGTGCCACCAGCCGCTTCAAACTCGGTCTGAATCGCGTCGGCCAGGCCTTTGCCGTAGTCGTTGTTGGTGTATGTGATCGCGATTTCTTTAAAGCCGCGGTCCTGAAGGATGTTTGTTACAATCACGCCCTGGCGCGCATCTGAAGGCGCGGTGCGGAAGAAGAGACCGTCGTCTTCAGCTGTTGAAAGACCAGGTGATGTGGCTGAAGGCGAAACCATGACGATGCCGTTGGGGCGCGCCACGTTTTGCAGGATCGCGCCTGTTACGCCTGAGCAGTCTGCGCCCATGATGCCAGCAACACCGTCTGATGTTACGAGACGCTCGGCAGCCGATGTTGCGGCTGCGGCGTCGATGCATGTTGAGTCACCGCGTACAGGCACGACGGCAGAACCGCCCATGAACTTGCCACTGTCTGTGACTTCTTTCATCGCCAGCTCGGCACCGGCCGCCATGGCTGGTGTGATAGATTCGAGTGGGCCTGTGAAGCCGAGGATGATGCCGATTTTAACATCTTCTGCAAAAGCGCCACCTGCCATCAGGGCAGATGCGGCTGTTGCCATAAGGAATTTTTTCATGTGTCTTCTCCCAAGTGGTGTTTTTGTTTTTTGACCGTCGACCAGAATAGCGCAGAGTTTGGAAAAGAAAAGCTGGATTATGCGTCTCTTGACCAAGCGTTAACTATGCTCTTCGTTGATTAGATGACGCAGACGGCAAGTGGCGGGAAACCGTTGAAACCGACGCTCGAATAGGTTGTGGTGTAGGCGCCTGTGTTTCGAATGAGAACACGGTCCCCTGCAACAAGGTTGAGCGGCAGCATCACGGGACGTTTTTCATACATAACGTCAGCACTGTCACAGCTTGGGCCTGCAAGAATGCACGGGCCAAGTGCGCCGCCGTCTTTGGCTGTCTCTAATTGGTAGCGAATGGCTTCACCTTCGGTTTCTGCGAGGCCTGAAAAGCGGCCAATATCCAAATAGACCCAGCGCGCCGTGTCCTGCGCGGACTTTTGGGATACAAGCAGAACTTCGGCCACGATCACACCCGACTCAGCGACAAGACCACGGCCCGGCTCGGCCATAACACGAGGAGGCGTCTCAAAAAGTGTGTCAATCTGTGCCATAACATTGGCGGCGTATGCTGTCGGTGCTTCAATGGCCTCTCCGTAAAACGCCGGAAAGCCGCCACCGATGTTCAACAAACTCAGGTTGTGACCTTGCGCCTGCGCTGCGTGCCACGTTTTTGAGATTGCCTCCAAGGGAGCAGCCCACATTTCGGCGCGGCGTGTTTGCGAGCCAACATGAAAAGACAGGCCGACAGGCTCAAGACCCAGCACGCGGGCGAAGGTCAAGAGCTCAAGCGCCATCGGACCATCGCAACCAAACTTGCGGCTGAGGGGCCAGTCGGCCTCTGATACATCCACGAGCAGGCGGATGTAGACTTGTGCGTGCGGCGCGTGATCCGCGATCTTTTGAAGCTCAGCTGCGCTGTCGGCTGCAAAAAGCCGTACGCCGACACTGTGCGCATAAGCAATATCTGAGGCGCGTTTTACCGTGTTGCCAAAGGAAATCAGCGAGGGGTGCGCGCCTTGCGCGAGGCAAAGTTCGATCTCGCCACGCGACGCGGCATCAAAGCCAGACCCTTCAGCAACGAGCGCAGCGATCACTTTTGGCTCGGGATTGGCTTTCACAGCATAGTGGATGTGTGCGCGGCCAAGACCCGCTTTGAGACGGTGATACTGTGCACGTACGCGGCTTGTATCAAGCACAACTGTTGGCCGATCAAAGGTATGGGACGCAATGAAGGCATCCAGTGAAGAGGGCATAGCTGAAGAGAAAGGCGCAAAGGCGCCTTGGTGTTGCATCGTCATGGGTCATCTCCAAATAGACTCGGCCAAGGATATGGCCGCTCAGTTCCAAAGGGAGACGTTACCGTCGCTACGTAAACACGTGTGCGTTGATGCTACAGGCCAGAGGCGCGTGCGTTGGCGTCTATAATTTTGCGATATGAGGCCAAAAGTGAGTCGCGACAATATGGAAAATGCAGGCGGAGTAAAAACTTTTTCAGTCTCGCAAAATATGGCCGAAAAGACGCATTCACGCGCATGTCAGTTGATTGGGTTGCTGGTGGCGCTACCGTGGGCGCATGAAACACATTTTCCTCGCTGCTTTGCTCAGTCTGCCACTGTCTGTTCACGCCCAAGAGATAGGCAAGATCACTGAAATCGCTTCTGGCCTTAACGGGCCGTGGAGCATCGGGTTTTTGCCTGACGGTGAGGTTCTCGTTACAGAGAAGCGCGGCAAGCTCTGGCGGATCAACCGTGACGGCAAGCGCGACGAGATCACGGGGCTGCCTGCTTCAGAGGAGAAAGGGCAGGGTGGTTTGTTTGATGTGCTCCCTGCGCGTGACTTTGCCGTCAGCGGGCGGATTTTTCTGAGTTATGCGAAGGCAGGTGTGGGAACTGCTGTCAGCATGGCGCGGCTCGAGGGGGATCGGCTTGTAGAGGTGACAGAGATATTTCAGATGCAGACCGATAGCACAGGCGGGCGGCACTTTGGTGGGCGGCTCGCAGAGGCTGCGGATGGAATGCTTTTTCTGACCATGGGAGACCGTGGCGACAGAGCTTCAGCACAAGACCCCGCACGCCACAATGGGACGATCGTCATGATAGATCCAGGCCGTGGAACAGCTGTCTTCACAAAAGGTCACCGCAACCCACAGGGGCTTGCCTTTGATATGGGCGGTCAGCTGTGGGCACATGAGCATGGCGCCCGTGGTGGCGATGAGATTAACCGCATCGAGAAGGGCAAGAACTACGGCTGGCCCATTATCTCCTACGGCACGCATTATTCAGGCGCTAAGATTGGCGAGGGCACGGCGAAAGACGGTTTTGAGCAACCCGTGTTTTACTGGGATCCCTCGATTGCCCCTTCTGGCCTCGCTATTCATTCGGGCAAAAACTGGCCAGCTATGGCGGGACGCTTTCTTGTGGGCTCTCTCAAGTTTGACCATATAGCCGTGATGGTGGCGGGTGGTTCTGAACAGGTCGGTGAGATCAAAACACGCGAGACGCGTCGTGTACGGGATGTGCGCGAAGGGCCTCTTGGCGGCATCTGGTTTTTAAGTGAAGAGCGTGGGGCGCTCTACCGGATTGCCCCGCCAGAGTGAGCGCTGCCGTGAGGGTGAGCCATAGCGTGGCCCCTGAGAGGCAGTACGTCTGAAACATAAGCATTCGTCTAGATGGAAAGACGTGTCGCTTGTGATCCGCGCTCGCGATAGGGCGTCGTATTGTAGTGGGCGCGATAACATTTTGAGAAGTGGCTCGGCGAAGCAAAGCCGCACGCCAAAGCGACATTGATGACGCTCATATCTGTCTGCATGAGAAGATTACGCGCTTTTTGCAGACGCAGCTCCATATAGTAGCGTTTTGGCGAGCGATTGAGATAGCGCCGGAAGAGCCGTTCAAGTTGGCGCGTGGACATGCCGACATCTTTGGCGAGAACAGCTGGGCTGATTGGCTCTTCAATGTGGCTTTCCATCATCTGGATCACAAGGCTGAGCTTTGGATGGCGCACGCCAATGCGCGTGGGCACAGACAAGCGCTGAGTGTCCTGGTCCGTACGAATAGAGCTATAGATCAGCTGATCTGCCACAGCATTGGCAAGCTCTTCACCATGATCGTCAGCAATGATCTTAAGCATGAGGTCGATCGAACTTGTACCGCCCGCCGTTGTCAGGCGGTTCTTGTCGATGACAAACACCGATTTTGTGAGCTCTACGTCATCAAACTCTTCGGCAAAACTGTCTTGATTTTCCCAATGGATCGTTGCCCTGCGTCCATCAAGCAGACCTGCTTTGGCCAGCGTGAAGGCCGCCGTACACAAACCGCCAATGATCGGTCCTTTGCGTGCTTCGCGGCGCAACCATGACACCAAACGCTTGGTGGTTGCGGCTTGCACATTGATACCGCTGCACACAAGGAGCGTGTCATCGCGGTTTAGCTCACCCAAATCCATATCAAGCTTGAACTCCGTTCCTGCAGAGCAACTTACAGTTTCGCCGCCTTCGCCTGCCAGCTTCCACTCATAAAGAGGCAATTCCGCCATGCGATTGGCAATGCGCAAAGCTTCGATTGCCGAAGCAAAGCTCAGCAAAGTGAAGTTGTCGAGCAAAGCAAAGATAAAGCGCCGCGGCCTGTCGGGTGCGGCATCCAATTTGATGGTCGGGCGTTGTTGCAGGCTCATAGAAGGCTTTCGTAAGTCGTGAGCGCCAAATATTGTCGCTTTTTGTCACTTGTTCAGAGCTTGGCGAATAGGTCAAGACATCTCGTATCGCAAAACGCTTTGGGTTCCTGCGGTTCACTCGCTTCTGCGATTTTTGCGGCCAAAGCAAGGGCAATTCATTTCTGATATGGTTTTCGCGCCCAAGCGCCGCTATAAGGCGGCCTCGCAAGACCAAATACTGGAGACAAGACGATGACGGAGTGGAAAAAATCTGGCTGGCGCGCAAAGCCAAGGATCCAGATGCCTGACTATACCGACCAAGCGCAGCTTGAGGCGGTCGAAGGGCAACTTTCAAAATATCCGCCGCTTGTCTTTGCGGGCGAAGCGCGCAAGCTCAAAGCGCATCTGGCTGCAGCTGGACGTGGTGAGGCGTTTTTGTTGCAGGGTGGCGACTGTGCCGAGAGCTTTGACCAATTTACAGCGGATGGTATTCGCGACACCTTCAAGGTGATGCTGCAGATGGCGATGGTGCTGACTTATGGTGCCAAGGTTCCTGTGATCAAAGTGGGTCGTATGGCGGGCCAGTTTGCCAAGCCACGCTCCGCGGCAACAGAAACTGTGGACGGTGTAGAACTGCCGAGCTATCGCGGCGATATTATCAACGAGCTTGATTTTAACGCTGGCGCGCGCATTCCCAATCCTGACAAAATGCTTCAAGCCTATATGCAATCAGCAGCAACGCTGAACCTTTTGCGTGCGTTTTCGACGGGTGGTTTTGCGGATATGCACCGCGTGCACTCTTGGACGCTTGGCTTTGCTGAAGGCGATGGCGCATCTCGCTACGGTGATTTGTCAGCACGAATTCAGGATAGCATCGACTTCATGGCCGCGGCTGGCATTACGGGCAAAACAACCCACGAGTTTAGCTCTGTTGAGTTTTACACCAGCCATGAAGCGCTTCTGCTTGAATATGAAGAGGCGCTCACGCGGCTTGATAGCACATCGGGCAATTGGCTCGCAGGTTCGGGCCATATGGTCTGGATTGGCGACCGCACGCGTCAGCCTGATGGGGCACATGTCGAGTTTGCCAGTGGTGTTCTAAACCCGATTGGCTTGAAGTGTGGTCCGTCGATGGAAACAGATGACTTGAAGCGTCTGATGGCAAAGCTGAACCCGACAAACGAAGAAGGCCGCCTCACATTGATTGCGCGCTTTGGGCAAGGCAAAGTGGGCGACCATCTACCAAAGCTCATCCGCGCGGTTGAAGAAGAAGGGGCCAAAGTTGTTTGGGTTTGTGATCCAATGCATGGCAACACTATCAAATCGTCTACTGGCTATAAGACACGTCCGTTTGGACAGGTTTTGGGCGAAGTGCGCGAGTTCTTTGGTGTTCACAAAGCCGAAGGTACACAGCCCGGCGGCGTGCATTTTGAAATGACTGGTCAGGATGTAACTGAGTGCACGGGCGGTGTACGCGACGTGACTGATGAAAACCTGTCAGATCGTTATCACACAGCATGTGATCCACGGTTGAATGCCTCGCAATCTCTTGAGCTTGCGTTCCTTGTGGCCGAAGAGTTGACCAACCTGCGTAAAGAAACCCTCGCGCAAGCGGCGGGTTAAAACTCACGACAAGCTGGGCCTATCCTTGTGGGTAGGCCCATTTGAGCAGGGTTCCATAGGGTTTGATGCGTCGAGCGCGCACCGATAGAGCCTGAAATGCCGCCTCACGTTGTTTTTTTCGCCGAGCTTTAGCCTCGGCTTGGATTACGCAGTCCTCTGAAAAAGCAGATTATAAAAGGTTTTGCCTTCGGACCAAAGGCTGCGCCTTGATCATTGGACAAGCGCTCGGGCGTTTTCAATCATCCGATTTGATGACGCGCAGGTAGCTGGGCCTTTTGACCGCCACAGTGTCTGATGTGCGCACAAAAGGGGTTGCCGCGTCTTTAAAGCCTGTGGCGGGCTCAAGCAGCGGATGGTCCTCCGTCGGCGGGACAACCTTTAGAACATCGATATTGGTTTTCTTGGCCTCCAGGATGTCAAAACGCTGTGGTTTACTTCGTGTAAGACCTTTTGTTTCAAGACAACCAAGAACGCGATTTACGTGACCTTTTTCATCAACAAGCGGTAAAAGTAGCATGCGAGCTTGATGCGCTGTATCTGTTTGCCCTTCGGCCGTCAGGCTCAGATGCATTAATGCGGGACCGTTCAGCAGCCCGACGAGAACGCGGCCAAACGCGTCGCGTGAAGGTGGTGCGATCAGCGTGCTAATAGGCATCCCGCGTACTTCCATTCCTGTTAGCTCGTTCAGATGCATCCCAGCAATGCGGATGCGCGCCACACCCGTTCCGATACTTTCCAAAATAAATGCGTAGTTTAGAGCGTCCTCTATCCCACGAGGGTCAATTGCAGAGCGTTTGGGCAAGCTGTTTTTGGGTTTTTGGCTATGCCAGTAGGCTTCAACAAGCGCACAGGCAGGAAACTGGTTCTGGCTCAAACGGTCCATCATACTCACTACATCACCACTCCGCATCAACTCTGACATATATCCGCTCCGTGTGTAAACTGGCCGTATCGGCACACATATGTGCCTCTACGGGGTGTGTTCCCCCTGCAGATCAAATATGGCCTAAATTGGGCGAAAATTTGAATGAATTTGGTAAGGTTGGTTAACTGCCTTGGCTAGAAGGCTTGCGCCATGCACCTTGAAGCGCGTAAGTCAGGCCGCAAAGCGGAAAAAGGAGTGTGGCGGTGATTTCATCCATGACAGGGTTTGCTTCGGGCAAGGGCCACTTCGGGGCTCATAGCTGGAGCTGGGAGCTGCGCGCGGTCAATGGAAAAGGGCAGGATATCCGTATTCGTGTACCTGATTGGATCACTGGACTTGAAACACATCTGCGCAGTGCGATGTCCGAGGCGACAAAGCGTGGCAATATAACAATTGGATTGAGGCTCTCTCGCGAAGAGGCAGGCGCAGGTTTGAGCTTGAACACTTCGCAGCTTGAGGCAGTTTTGGCAGCGATGGCCGAAGTGGAGCAGCAGGCGATGGACCAAGGTCTCTCCCTTGCGCCGAGTACTTCAAGCCAGATCTTAGGTTTGCGCGGTATTATGGAGCAAAGCGCGATCGAAGATGATCCTGCGCCTCTGTTGGCGGCTCTGAAAAGCGACTTCTCACCTGTTCTGGCGAGCTTTACTGAGATGCGCGCAGCAGAAGGAGCGCAGCTAAAAGCCTTGATAGGCTCACAGCTTGACGACATTGAACGCCTGACCAATGCTGCAGCAGAAGCTGCCAACGCCCGCCGAGAGGAGAGCTCTGCGGCTTTCCGTGCGAGCCTTGCCCGTGTCGCAGAGGCTGTCGATGTAGATCAAACGCGCATCGCCCAAGAGCTCGCCATATTGGCAGTGAAGGCTGATATCACTGAGGAACTGGACCGTCTGCACGCGCATGTTGCCGCGGCGCGTGATCTTGTGGCCAAAGGCGGCCCTGTTGGGCGAAAACTTGATTTTCTAGCGCAAGAGTTCAATCGAGAAGCCAACACGCTGTGCTCCAAAGCGCAAATGAGTGCGCTGACCAGCATCGGGCTTGATCTCAAGTCGGTGATCGACCAGATGCGTGAACAGATTCAGAATGTGGAGTAAAATATGAAAGACCGTCGCGGCCTCTTGATCATTTTGTCCTCGCCATCCGGCGCAGGCAAATCCACACTTTCCAAACGCCTCATTGCTTGGGATCCGAGTATTTCTTTTTCCGTGTCGGCCACAACGCGGCCGCCACGTGACGGCGAGACGAATGGGGTCGATTATCACTTCCTCACCGAAGAGGCCTTTAAAAAGACCGTCTCGGACGACGGAATGCTCGAGCACGCACATGTGTTTGGCAATTTTTATGGGTCACCGCGTGCACCTGTTGAGGCGGCAATCGGGCAGGGCAAGGACGTGCTCTTTGATATTGACTGGCAGGGCGCGCAGCAAATTCGCAACTCAGTCCTTGGGGCGCATACTCTGAGTATCTTTATCCTGCCGCCCTCAATCAAGGAGCTGCACCGCCGCCTTGTCAGCCGTGGTCAGGATAGCGCAGAGGTTATTGAGAAGCGGATGCGCAAGAGTTGGGATGAAATCAGTCGTTGGGACGCCTATGACTATGTTCTGGTGAACGATGACTTGGACGCAACTGAGGAGCGCCTGAAAACCATCATCACGTCGCGCCGTCATCGTCGCATTCAGCAGCCACATCTTGTAGAACATGTTCGCAAGCTTCAGGCCGAATTTGAGGAGATGTCATGACGATTTATAGTCTGGGCGACAAGGCCCCACAGATCGATCCGGATACATGGGTTGCACCAGATGCAAATGTGATCGGTGATGTCGTGCTTGAGGCGGGCGCCTCGGTTTGGTTTTCCGCCACATTGCGCGGCGACAACGAACGGATCACCATCGGGGCAGGGAGCAACGTTCAAGAAAACACGGTCATGCATACTGATATCGGGTTTCCTCTGAACATTGGCGCGGGTTGTACTATCGGGCACAAAGTTATGTTGCATGGTTGTACGATCGGAGAGAATTCGCTGATCGGTATGGGCGCTATTGTGCTTAACGGAGCCAAGATCGGAAAAAACTGCCTGATCGGCGCGGGTGCTCTGATCACCGAGGGTAAAGACATTCCTGATGGGAGCCTTGTGATGGGCAGTCCAGGGAAAATCGTACGCATGCTTGACCCCACAGCAATCGAAGGCTTGCGTTCTTCGGCGTTGCATTACCAAGACAATATGCGCCGCTTTCGGGCGAACCTCGCTACGCTTTAGGCGTCAATCTGGGCCGATGTTTCCTCACGAGAGCGCGGCGCAATAAGCGAGTGACAAAGAGAGGCTGCGAGCGTTGAGGCGTCTGCAGCGTCCCAGAGAGAGAATTCGATCTGATCAAACGCGGTGGAGAGTTCTCGCAGAATCAAGCTTCGGCTCGGAAGCTCAACCGAGCTGATGAGGATGCAACGACCCGAAAAATCAGCTTTGGCGAGGGCATGCCCGATATCATATGCGTCATAATCTGCGGCAATGAGCCAGCCGACGTAGGCCGCTGGAGGGGGTGCTGCTCCTGCAAAGTTTGCCAGATCACACAATTGCACATGTGAACCTATATACTTTTGATCAAGGACAGGGGCCTCAGCTGATGGTGAGGTGACAATCACAAATTTGGGCTTTAGCAGCAGCGAAATAAAGCTCATGGGTCTTTGGTCCTCATAAAAAGATGTATCGTTAAACCAAATGTGGCTCCCGTGACTCCCCCCGAAGCATCAGGCGCACCACAGATGTGCGGAAGGCGAGCATGGCCTGCCAAACAGACTTCTGCAACTTCCCTATTTTGTGGAATTGCAAAGACGACCAAAACACATAAAATGCCTCCGCCTGTCTCTTGCGCATTGTGAGGGCCGTGTTGCCCTAAGCCGGAACAAAAAAGCAATGTCAGACACCTTCTCGAACCAAAATATGGCCACGCTTTTAGCGGCGCTACCAATCCCCGTACTTTTGGTCGGGGGGGATGGGCGCGTCGCGGCAACCAATGCGATGGCGCAGGCGCTGTTGGGCAGCGGAGCGGCGCTCGGCCAACCCTATGTTTCGGTCTTGCGCCAACCAGCACTGGTTGAGGCAGTTGAATCCACGATCAAGGACAAGACCCTCCGCAAAGCTCGCTTTTTGGTACACTCCGACGGGAAAGAAGGGGTCTATGAGGTACATTGCAATCCAACAAACGCCCTGAATGACGGGGTCTTGGTGAGCTTTCTGGACATTTCGGACCGCGAGCAGGCAAGCCAGATGCGCCGTGATTTCGTTGCCAATGTCAGTCATGAGTTGCGCACGCCGCTCACATCTTTGATGGGTTTTATCGAAACGCTTCAGGGCCCTGCCAAAGACGATGCGGGAGCGCGCATGCAGTTTTTGGAAATTATGAGTTCGGAAGCGGCCCGCATGGAACGGCTCGTAAGTGATCTTTTGTCGCTGAGCCGTGTGGAGGCCGAGGAACGGCTACCCCTGCGTGACAGCGTGGCGCTTGGGGCTTTGCTAACGTCAGTAATCAGTTCATTGGCGCCAAGAGCCAGCGAAACTGCAGTAGAAATCATGACAGACCTGTCAGAGCATGATTTGAGCGTGCGGGCAGAAGCAGATCAGCTACGACAGGTTTTTACGAACTTGATTGAAAACGCGATTAAGTATGGCGGGGCAGGTGGCAAAGTCTTGGTGACATTGAGCGCAGTCGAAGGCCAGCCAGCTTTGCGTGGGCAGCCGGGTGTTTTGGTTAAGGTAAAAGACTTTGGTGCAGGAATTGATCCGCTGCATATTCCACGTTTGACCGAACGCTTTTACCGCGTTGATTCTCACCGTTCACGCCAAGTCGGAGGTACTGGGTTGGGTCTCGCAATCGTCAAGCACATCGTTCAGCGCCACCGTGGGCGGCTGAGAATCGATTCGGACTTGGGAAAAGGGGCCGAGTTTAGCGTTTTGCTCCCACGGGGCGATGCTGTTTAGCCTTTGTTTACAGGGCTCTGATGGGCTGTCATGAAACTGTTACACAGTTGTCACAAAAGCATAATCACCCGAGCCTAAGAAGCGAGGCAAGGCCGCTGATCGCAGGGGCCAGAAACCTGACCTAGGAGTGACATATGTCATACGCAAAAACAGCCGTTTCCGCCGTTGCACTTTTCGCAGCTGCCGCTACATCCGCCGCCGCTCGCGACAACGTTCAAGTGGCTGGTTCATCCACAGTACTCCCTTACGCTGCAATTGTTGCCGAGGCCTTTGGCGAGAACTTTGAATTCCCGACACCAGTTGTTGAATCAGGTGGGTCAGGCGCCGGCCGCAAGAAACTTTGCGAAGGCGTTGGCGAAAACACCATCGACATTGCGAACTCGTCTTCAAAAATCAAACAATCAGACATCGACCTCTGCGCCTCAAACGGCGTGACAGAGATCATGGAAGTACGCATCGGGTATGATGGGATCGTATTCGCATCCGAAATCAACGGTCCGTCTTATGCGTTCACTCCTGCCGATTGGCACAGCGCACTTGCTGCAGAAGTTGCTAAGGACGGCGCTTTGGCCGCAAACGGCAATGCAACATGGGCTGACGTTAACGCTGAATTGCCATCAGAAGAAATTCTCGCATTCATTCCTGGTACCAAACACGGCACACGCGAAGTTTTCGACGAAAAAGTGATCGTGGCAGGCTGTGAAGCGAACGGCACATTCGACGCCCATATGGCGGCAAATGGTGGCGACAAGAAAGCAGCCGAAAAGGCCTGCATGCAGCTTCGTACAGACGGTAAGTCAATCGACATCGACGGTGACTACACAGAAACACTTGCGCGTGTTGATGCCAACAAGAACGGTATCGGTGTCTTTGGTCTTTCATTCTACCAGAACAACACAGACAAGCTTCAGGTTGCGACCATGGGTGGCGTGTCACCTTCAGTTGAGACAATCTCTACAGGTGAATACCCTGTGTCTCGCCCGCTTTACTTCTATGTGAAGAACGCACACCTCGACGTCATCCCTGGCATGCAAGAATATGTTGAGTTCTTCGTGTCTGACGAGATCGCAGGCCCAGATGGCCCTCTCGCGGCCTATGGCCTCGTATCAGATCCCGAGCTTGCAAAGACACAGGAAATGGTGGCAAACCGCGTGCCAATGGGTCCTTTGAACTAAACCCGAAATGAAAGAGGGGTGGCGCGGACGTGCCGCCCCTTACCAATGCGGTGGAAAGACTATGAGCTCCTTCTCTATCATTATGATCGTCCTTGGCCTTGGAGGGCTGGGGTTCTTTCTTGGGCGCTCTCGTGCCTTGTCCATGTCAGACACCAATCATCAAAAGCTGCACTCCTTGCCTGGCTACTACGGCCAGATTGTTGCGCTTTATACGATTGTGCCTGCGCTGCTTATTCTAATGACGTGGTTGTTCGTGCAACCTATCCTTATTGAGACACGTGTCTCGGGAATGATACCCGACAGTGTGATCCCAGAGGGGGGTGCTAAAAGCCTTGTATTGGCGGATGTGCGCCGTATTTCTGGTGGCCTAGATGCACTCATCGCGGCGTCGGGTCTGAGCGAAGATGAACTGGCGCAACTGAACGCTGATCAGACAGATATCCGAAAGCAACTGGCTGAAGTGGGCGTGGCGATTGGAACAGATGTGCAGGGGCCTGTTTTTGAGGCTGCAAAGACTTTTCGCGCAACTGAAAACGTCGGACGCTTCTGGATGTCAGGCGTAACGCTTGCCATGGCTGTACTTCTTTTTGTAGTGACGCTGCTGCGGATCACGCCTGATTTGCGAGCGCGCAATACTAGCGAGACATTTGTTTTGTCCCTGCTTATCGGGGCATCCCTTGTCGCAATCCTGACAACTGTCGGTATCGTTGGGTCGCTGCTGTTTGAGACTTTGAACTTCTTCAAGATGTACCCAGCCAAAGACTTCTTTTTCTCTACGGTTTGGAATCCGCAGTTTCGCGGTGGGTCAGATCTGGGTATTCTACCTCTGCTCTGGGGCACGCTATATGTCAGCTTGCTGGCGTTGCTCGTTGCTGTGCCGACAGGTTTGATGATTGCGATTTACCTCGCTGAATATGCGGGGAAAGGCCTGAGGTCCTTTGCCAAGCCCGCTATCGAAGTTTTGGCGGGGATACCCACAATTGTTTATGGCCTCTTTGCCTTGATTACTGTCGGGCCGTTCTTGCGTGACTACATCGCCTCGCCACTGGGCCTTGGTTCCTCGTCTTCTTCGGTTTTGACTGCGGGGCTTGTGATGGGAATTATGCTTATTCCATTCGTCTCGTCACTCTCCGATGATATTATCAATGCCGTCCCACAAGCGATGCGCGACGGCTCCTACGGGCTTGGCGCAACCAAGTCTGAAACCATTAAGCAAGTGATCCTGCCAGCGGCCTTGCCTGGTGTGGTGGGAGCGGTGCTTCTGGCCGCGAGCCGTGCGATTGGCGAAACGATGATCGTTGTGATGGGGGCGGGGGCGGCGGCCAAGCTTGGCCTAAATCCATTTGAAGCCATGACGACGGTCACCGTGAAAATTGTCAGTCAGCTTACGGGCGATACCGAGTTCGCTAGCCCAGAAACGCTGGTTGCATTTGCACTTGGTCTCACACTCTTTGTCATAACCTTGGGTCTTAACGTGATCGCCCTTCATGTCGTGCGTAAATATCGGGAGCAATACGAATGAGCGATATCACCTCCTCAAGCGCGAGTGCGCCGCGCCGAAGCTCTTTGCTGGTGCAGGACGAGCGCACCAAAAGACGCAATGCCTCTGAAGCGCGCTTCCGTTTTGTTGGCCTGATTGCTGTTGCGATCGGCGTTCTGGCGCTCGTTGGCTTGCTCACGTCTATTCTTGCAAATGGGCTGTCGTCCTTCCAGCAAACCTATGCCGAGGTTGAAGTTTATCTCGACCCAGCAAAGCTCGACAAATCTGGTGATCGCAATCTTGAAAAGATCGCCAAGGTGTCGACCTTCGGTTATGCACCCTTGATTCAAGTCGCGATGGAAACGGCCAGTGCTAAGGCAGGTGTTGATGTCAGCGCCTTGAGCTCAAAAGATCTGGTTGCCATGATTTCCAAAGAAGCGCCTGCAACACTGCGCAACTATGTCTTGGCAAACCCAGAGATGATCGGCGAGACGGTGACCTTCAGCCTGTTGGTAAACGGACGAATTGATGGGTATTTCAAAGGCCGTGTGACTATGGCGAGCGCGGCACTTGATCGCAATATTTCGCCCGAGCAGCTCCAAGCTGCCGATGATTTGCGCGCGGCTGGTGTTTTGGACAAAACGTTCAACTGGGCCTTTTTCACCGCGCCAGATGCCTCTGACACCCGTCCAGAAGCCGCAGGGCTAGGTGTGGCGATCCTTGGATCAATTTATATGATGCTGATCGTGTTGTGTCTGTCCCTGCCACTTGGCGTCGCAGCCTCAATCTATCTTGAGGAATTCGCACCGCAGAACCGCTTCACTGATCTGATCGAAGTGAATATCTCAAATCTTGCAGCCGTACCGTCTATTGTATTTGGTATTCTTGGCCTTGCGATCTTTATCAATGTCGTGGGTTTACCACAGTCCGCGCCGATCGTTGGGGGGCTTGTGCTCACGCTGATGACTTTGCCGACAATCATTATCGCGACACGTGCGGCGCTCAAGTCGGTTCCACCGTCGATCCGCGATGCGGCTCTCGGGGTTGGGGCATCCAAGATGCAGGCCATTTTCCATCATGTTTTGCCACTCGCTATGCCCGGCATTCTAACTGGCGCGATTATTGGTCTTGCGCAGGCCTTGGGCGAGACGGCGCCGCTTCTGCTCATCGGGATGGTTGCTTTTGTGCGCGAGTATCCTGCGGGCCCGCCAGAAGGCTTATTCGATCCGGCCGCCGCATTGCCTGTACAGGTGTATAACTGGACACAGCGCGGCGACCCTGCCTTTGTGGAGAGGGCCTCCGGCGCGATTATTGTGCTGCTTGTTTTCCTTATTTTGATGAACACTGTTGCCATCCTTCTGCGCCGCAAGTTTGAGCGACGCTGGTAAAAAAGGCCAAACCCAATGTATGATGCTTTAGCCCCCAATTCGGAGCAAGACGTGACCCAGAATTCTGCCAAAATCACGGCCCGCAACTGCCAAGTTTACTACGGTGAGACGCACGCCATTAAAGACGTCAATGTCGATATCGCGAGCAACACCGTGACCGCCTTCATCGGCCCGTCAGGGTGTGGCAAGTCCACCTTCCTGCGGTGTCTAAACCGCATGAACGACACGATTGATATCTGCCGTGTAGAAGGCGACATCTTGTTGGATGGCGAGAATATCTATGATGCAAAGGTTGACCCTGTGCAGCTGCGAGCCAAAGTCGGAATGGTGTTTCAAAAGCCCAACCCCTTTCCGAAGTCGATTTATGACAATGTTGCATATGGCCCCAAAATTCACGGTCTTGCGCGCAACAAAGCCGAGCTCGACGAGATCGTCGAAACAGCGCTCAAGCGTGCTGCGCTTTGGGGCGAGGTAAAGGATCGTTTGCTTGCGCCCGGAACCGGTCTGTCGGGTGGCCAACAACAGCGCCTTTGCATCGCTCGCGCTATTGCCACTGCGCCTGAAGTTCTGCTGATGGATGAGCCATGCTCCGCTTTGGACCCAATTGCAACAGCGCAAGTTGAAGAGCTGATTGACGAACTGCGCCGCGACTATTCCGTTGTGATCGTGACCCACTCGATGCAGCAGGCCGCTCGCGTGAGCCAGAAGACAGCCTTCTTTCACTTGGGCAACCTTGTCGAATTTGGCGACACTTCGCAAATTTTCACCAAGCCGTCTGATCCGCGTACAGAAAGCTACATCACGGGCCGTATTGGCTAAGGAGCACTGAAATGAACGATCAACACATCGCTTCGGCGTTTGACCGCGATCTGCAAGACATCCAGGCCCAGATTATGAAAATGGGTGGGCTTGTCGAAATGGCGATCCTCGATGCTGCTGACGCACTTGCGTCTCGCGATCAGGAGAAGGCGGAAGAGGTCCGCGCCAAAGACAAAGCCGTTGATCTGCTTGAAGAGCAAATCAACGACGATGCCGCCCAGCTGATTGCTTTGCGCGCGCCCACCGCCATTGACTTGCGGTTGGTGCTTTCGGTGCTGAAAATCTCGGCCAATCTTGAGCGCATCGGAGACTATGCCAAGAACATGGCCAAGCGGACCAGTGTCTTGGCGCAGCTTCCTGCCATTGAAGAAGCGCATGTTTCGCTGCGCCGCATGGCGCGTGAAGTGCAACTGATGCTCAAAGATGCGCTCGATGCCTATATCCAACGCGACGCCACGCTTGCAATGGATGTCATAGACCGCGACCGCGATATTGATCAGCTCTACAATGCGTTGTTTCGTGAGTTTCTCACCTTCATGCTTGAAGACCCTCGCAACATTAGCGCCTGCATGCATTTGCACTTCATTGCCAAGAATACGGAGCGCATGGGCGACCATGTTACAGCTATTGCTGAGCAAGTGGTTTATCTTGTGACGGGCGAAAAACCTGAAGACGCCAGAGATAAGGGCGACGTTACATCAACAGATGCCAACGTCAGTGATTTGTCGTGAGTGCAAGCAAGCCGACAATATTGTTGGTCGAGGACGAACCAGCACAGCGCGCCGTCTTGGCTTACAATTTGAAGTCGGAAGGCTTTGAGGTGATTGAGGCTGAGGACGGTGAGGAGGCTCTTGTTATGGCGCAAGAGTCAGTACCTGATCTTGTCCTCTTAGACTGGATGCTACCGCATGTTTCTGGTCTTGAAGTTTGCCGCCGTCTAAAATCGGGTAAGGCGACACGTGCGCTACCAGTAATCATGTTGTCTGCACGCTCTGAAGAGCTTGATAAGGTGCGCGGGCTAGAGACAGGTGCGGATGACTACATGGTTAAGCCTTACTCTGTCGCGGAGCTGATGGCGCGAGTGCGCAAAGAACTGCGCCGTACACGGCCTGCGTCTGTGGGAGAGGAACTCGTGTTTGACGATATTGTGCTAGATGCGGCCAGTCACCGCGTCAGCCGAGCGCAGAGCGAGATTAAACTGGGCCCAACTGAGTTCCGGCTACTGGCAGCTTTTTTGGAAAATCAGGGCCGAGTATTGAGCCGTGAACAGCTCCTTGATCGGGTCTGGGGGCGCGATATCTATGTGGATACTCGCACGGTGGATGTCCACATTGGCAGATTGCGCAAAGCCCTGATGCAGCACGGAGGAGATGATCCTTTACGCACAGTGCGCGGCGCAGGCTACGCATTAGGCTAATAAAGAGCTCAAGCTGTCCGCTTACCGGGGCAGTAGGTCTTCTCCTTCGACCTCTTCTTTAAGCCAAGCGCAGAAGGCCTGTAGGGCAGGGGTGTTGTGCTTCTCTTCGGGCCAAACCAGATAATACGCCCCACGGCTCGGGCTTGGAGCATCAAGAACGACTTCTAGGCGCCCTTCCGCTTCCTCTTCGCGCGCGAGGTATTCAGGCAAGAGTGCGACGCCAAGGCCATGTCGCGCTGCCTGTAAGATCGTCGAAAACTGGTCATAGCGTGTGCCTGCTAAACCCTGTGTTGCGACCCCGTGCTCAGCGAACCAGTCTTTCCAAGCGTTCGGACGGGTCTGAATGTGTAGCAAGGGCAGGGACACGAGATCGGCTCGCTCGATGACAGGTGTTTCACGCAAGAAGGCAGGCGCAGCCATTGGCAAAACCGCCTCGTTTTCCAGCCAAAGCGAGTGACATTGTGGCCAGTCGCCTTTGCCAAAGCTGAGCGCCGCGTCCATATCTGTGCCTGTGAAGTCAAATTGCCCGAGACGGGTGTTCATATTGACGGTCACATCGGGGTGCGCGCGGCCAAACCGGGGTAGGCGAGGCAGCAGCCAACGCATACCAAAGGTTGGCAGGATCGCCAAATTGAGTGTGCCACCCTCGGGGTTGGTTTGAAGGCGCAGGGCGGCATTGGAAAGCAAATCAAGCGCACGACGAACTTCCTCAGCATAGCGTTGGCCAGCGGTTGTTAGGCTAACGCGCTTTGCACGCCGCACAAAAAGTTCAACGCCAAGCTGGGTTTCTATCGCTTGAAGTTGACGAGACACAGCGCTCTGCGTCAAGTTCAGCTCCTGAGCCGCTGCTGTGACACTTTGCAACCGCGCCAAAGCCTCGAGTGCAGCAAGTCCTTGTGTTGATGGTAGGTATCGGCGGGCCATGTGTATTCCAAACTGTCATGCATATCGTCGAATTATGTGTTATTATATGCTAAAGCTGCATGATAGATAAAGCGCGAATGATACTCGGATGTGGGACACAAAGATGAGCAACCAAACACCCAAACTTAAAGCCAAAGATGCGCCTGAACTTGGTCAGTTTAGCTGGGAAGATCCGCTTTATCTGGAGGATCAACTTAGCGAAGACGAACGTATGATCGCTCAGAGCGCACGTACCTACGCCCAAACAAGTCTGATGCCAAAGATCACAGAGGCCTACGCCAATGAAACGGTCGCGCCAGAAATATTTAAAGAAATGGGCGATATGGGCCTGCTCGGAATCACTGTTCCGGAAGAATACGGCGGTCTGGGTAGCTCTTATGTGGCGTATGGTCTCGTCGCGCGTGAGATCGAGCGCGTTGACAGCGGTTATCGCTCGATGATGAGTGTTCAAAGCTCGCTCGTGATGTATCCGATCTATGCCTACGGAACAGAAGAACAGCGCAAAAAATACCTCCCAGGGCTTGCAGCTGGGGATTTGATCGGTTGTTTCGGGCTTACGGAGCCTGACGCAGGATCGGATCCAGCCGGCATGAAAACCCGAGCTGAAAAGACGGCCAACGGCTACAAAATCACCGGCGCCAAGATGTGGATCTCGAATGCGCCAATCGCAGATGTCTTTGTGGTTTGGGCCAAATCCGATGAGCACGGCGGTAAAATCCGCGGCTTCATCCTTGAAAAAGGGATGACAGGCCTCTCGGCGCCCAAAATCGCCAACAAAATGAGCCTGCGGGCCTCTGTGACAGGCGAGATTGTTATGGATGGTGTAGAAGTTGGTGACGATGCTCTTTTACCTAATGTTCAAGGGCTTAAAGGGCCTTTTGGATGTTTGAACCGCGCGCGGTATGGTATTTCTTGGGGTGTAATGGGCGCCGCAGAATTCTGCTGGCACGCTGGGCGTCAGTATGGGCTTGACCGTCATCAATTTAAACGGCCGCTGGCACAAACACAGCTGTTCCAGAAGAAACTTGCTGATATGCAGACAGAGATTACGCTCGGTCTTCATAGTGCATTGCGCCTTGGTCGATTGATGGATGAGGCGCGGGCAGCACCAGAAATGATCTCAATGTTAAAGCGCAACAACTGCGGTAAAGCGCTTGATATTGCTAGACAATCTCGTGACATGCATGGCGGTAATGGCATCACGTTAGAGTATCATGTCATCCGTCACGCGATGAACCTTGAGACTGTGAACACCTATGAGGGCACACATGACGTCCATGCGCTTATCCTCGGGCGCGCACAGACTGGCTTGCAGGCATTTTTCTAAACAATAGGGGCGCAACATGCGCCCCTTATCTTGTGAACTCACGCTGAAGTGCAGTTCTTGATCTGTCTTTCTATTCCAGACGGTTCTGGATTTCCACCAGCTTGCTCTCAAAGACCTCGGCGGGCGTGTGGTAGCCAAGGCACTTGCGCGGCGTTGAA
>Ga0228674_1000081_pt1 | contig 75421 bp, 68 predicted proteins | sample 1D_rmetaG_FD_189054 | JGI IMG/M metagenome (GOLD analysis project Ga0228674, IMG submission 189054) | Seawater microbial communities from Monterey Bay, California, United States - 1D_r | ecosystem: Environmental > Aquatic > Marine > Coastal | place: USA: California | collected 2016-09-26
GTTGGCAACGACGACAACTTAGCTGTTTATACAACAAGACCAGATACATTGATGGGTGTGACTTATTTAGCTGTAGCTGCTGAACACCCTTTGTCATTAAAGGCTGCAGAATCAAATCCTGAGTTACAAGCCTTTATTGATGAATGTCGTAAGATGGAAACCAGCGAAGCAGCGATGGAAACCGCCGAGAAAAAAGGTGTGGCAACAGGTTTAACCGCTGTTCATCCCATTACGGGTGAAGAAGTCCCTGTTTGGGCAGCTAATTTCGTATTAATGGGTTATGGAACAGGGGCAGTAATGTCTGTACCTGCACATGATCAACGTGATTATGAGTTCGCTCAAAAGTATGGTTTATCGATCAAGCAAGTAATTGAACCAGCGAATAATGAAGACTGTGATTTAACGACCGCGGCTTTCACTGAAAAAGGGTTGTTAGTTAATTCAGCTCAGTTTGATGGCTTAACATCGAAAGACTCTTTTGATGCGATTGCCAGTGAATTGGAAGCTAAAAACAAAGGTGAGCGTCAAACGAATTACCGCTTACGTGATTGGGGGATGTCTCGTCAGCGCTATTGGGGCACGCCAATTCCAATTATCAATTGTCCTGAATGTGGCTCTGTACCTGTACCAGAAGAAGATCTGCCGGTACGTTTACCAGAAGATGTGATTGTTGATGGCTCTGGTTCGCCAATTAAGTCGATGCCTGAGTTCTATCAGTGCAAATGTCCGAAATGTGGTGGAGATGCTGAACGTGAAACGGATACCTTTGATACGTTCTTTGAATCATCATGGTATTACGCACGCTTTACATGCCCTGACAATACAGAATCGATGTTAGATGAGAGAGCTAAGCATTGGTTACCTGTTGATCAATATATTGGTGGGATTGAGCATGCGGTATTACATTTACTTTATGCCCGTTTTTTCCATAAGCTCATGCGTGATGAAGGGTTAGTCGATGGCGATGAGCCGTTCAAAAATTTATTGACGCAAGGCATGGTATTGAAAGACGGTGTCAAAATGTCGAAATCAAAAGGCAATACAGTTGATCCACAAGCACTGATTGAGCAGTACGGCGCTGATACAGCCCGTCTATTTACGATGTTTGCCGCACCACCAGAACAATCATTGGAATGGTCAGATAAAGCCGTTGAAGGTTCTCATCGATTCTTAAATCGTTTATGGCGTTCTACCTTAACGCATGTAGAAGGTGGCGCTTGTGCTGCATTAGACATAGACAATTTGAGTGATGAGTTTAAAGATTTACGTCGTCAAACATATCAAGCTTTAACTAAAGTCAGTGATGATTTAGGTCGTCGTCATACTTTTAATACAGCTATTGCCGCTGTAATGGAATTAATGAATGCCATCGCGAAATTTGAAGATAATAGTGAGCAGGGACGTGCAGTAAAACAAGAAGCCTTAGAAATGGTTGTATTAATGCTTGCACCGATTACCCCACATATCTGTGACCAATTATGGCGGGGATTAAGCCATGATGAAGCAGTTGTAGATGTGGCATGGCCTGAAATCGATGAGTCAGCATTAAAACAAGATAAAATTGAGCTGATGGTGCAAGTCAATGGTAAGCTAAGGGCTAAAATTAAAGTCAGTGCAGAAGCTGCTAAAGATGCTGTTGAAGCAGAGGCAATGGCTGATGAGAATGTACAAAAATTTATTGACGGCAAAGAAATCCGAAAAGTCATTGTCGTACCAGGGCGCTTAATTAATATTGTCGTAGCAGGATAATGTAAGGATCACCTTATGAAACGTGTTGTATCAAATAGTATTATTGCTGTGTTATTCCTATCCTTAATGGGCTGTGGTTTTCATTTGCGTGGTGCAGCAGACTTATCAGATAGTTTAAAAACGATGCGGATTGAAGGCATCGGTTTACAACGCGATATTGGTTTATATTTGAAACGCGGCCTGATCAGTAACGGCATTGTCGTGGTTGACGGTGAAACTAATGATGCAGCGGTATTAAAGATCTTAGAAAACAAATTTGATCGCCGGGTATTGTCAGTGGGTTCTAACGCCAAAGTGAATGAATACGAATTACATGGTGAAATCGTATTCACGGTACTGGCAGCTGATGGCAATGTATTAGCCGAACAACAACAGGTACAAGCACAGCGTGACTATCAATTTGATGAAGACGAAGTACTAGGCCGTGAGTCAGAAGAAGCCTTATTGCGAGATCAAATGAATAAGCAGTTGGTTCAAAGCGTCCTGCGTCGTTTGTCCTTCATAAAATAAAGTTTTAGCCATGCGCGTTAATGCTGAGCAATTGGCAGCACAATTACAAAAAGGCTTATTACCGGTTTATCTGATCTTTGGCGATGAGCAAATGCTAGTGGAAGAAAGTGCCGATCTTGTACGTCAACAAGCTAGACAATTAGGGGCCAATGAGCGCCAAGTTTGGCATGTAGAAGGGCGTTTTGATTGGTCACAAATTCAGTGGCAAGAGCAGACAATGTCGTTGTTTGATAGCCAACGATTATTGGAAATACGTTTACCATCAGGTTCACCGGGCAAAGACGGCGGAGAAGCATTACGACGTTTTGTTGAGAATCCACCGCAAGATACGACCTTATTGATCATCAGTGGCAAAATAGATAACCGCTCACAAAAGAGCAAATGGTTTACGGAACTTGATAGAGTCGGTAGCACAACGCCTATCTGGCCAGTTGATATCGCTCACTTGCCTCGATGGATAAGCCAACGCTTAAAGCAGCATAATTTAACCGCCAGTGCATCGGTTGCAGCACTGATTGCTGAACGCGTCGAAGGTAACTTATTTGCCGCGGCACAAGAAATTGAAAAGCTGGTTTTACTCTGTCCAGATCGACAAGTAACCGAAGAGATTGTGTTAGCTTCGGTTGCCGACAATGCCCGTTTTCAAGCCTTTGGCTTGATGGATACAGTCTTTAAGGGCGAAGCAGCTAAGGTACCGAGAATGATTAGCCAATTAAGAGCAGAAGGCAATGATATCTTAGCGATTTTCTCTGCGGTATCATGGTCGTTACATCGGATGGTGGATATGGCCTCTGAATTGAACCAAGGTGCTAATATAGAACAGGTTTTCAAAGCGCAGAAACCACCCATTTGGGATAAAGCGAAACCCATAATGCGGCAGGCTTTAGCAAGACATGAAGCGCGTCGTTGGCAACAATTTTTACAACAAATGGCGCAGATTGATCAGGCTGCAAAAGGCAGTTTGGCAAATTGCCCATGGACATTATTAGAGACATTGTGTTTAAACGTTGCAGGCATTAATTGCCATAGCGAACATCAGGGGAAAGGCATTGGATATTGAACAATACATGCAAACATTAGGCGGGCAGGCTAGGGCAGCCAGTCGACTATTGTCGCGTGCGAGCACCGCTGATAAGAATCAAGCACTGATGACAATTGCACAAGAGATTCGCGCTCAGGCGGAAGGTCTGAAATCTGAAAATGCCTTGGATTTAGCCAATGGCAAAGAGAAAGGCTTAGACACAGCCTTATTAGATCGTTTAGAGCTGACAGATAGCCGTATTGAATCAATGGCAGAAGGTCTAGAACAAATTGCTAATCTTCCTGATCCTATTGGAGAGATTAGTAATATGCGTTATTTGCCATCGGGTATTCAATTGGGCCAGATGCGTGTGCCTTTAGGCGTGATAGGAATTATTTATGAATCACGGCCTAATGTGACAGCGGATGCAGCCGGCCTATGTCTAAAATCTGGCAATGCGACAATTCTACGCGGCGGAAGTGAAGCGATTCATTCTAATCAAGCCATTGCACGCTGTATTCAAAGTGGTTTAAAACAAGCCGGTTTACCAATGGAGGCGATACAAGTCGTCGAAACAACCGATCGGGCTGCTGTAGGTGAATTGATTACCATGCCAGATTACGTTGATGTCATTGTCCCACGAGGTGGTAAAGGTTTAATCGAACGCATCAGCAAAGATGCCAGAGTGCCGGTGATTAAACACTTAGACGGTATTTGTCATGTGTATATTGATGCTAAGGCTAATTTAGCCATGGCAGAAGAGATCGCGTTTAATGCTAAATGTCATCGTTATGGTGTATGCAATGCGATGGAAACGCTATTGGTCGATAGCAGCGTGGCACAGGATATCTTGCCAAAACTCGCTTCACGTTATGAATCCGAATCGGTTGAGCTGAGAGGCTGCGAACGTACTCAAGCCATTCTGACAGGGATTAACGCAGCGACAGATGAAGATTGGGATACCGAATACCTTGCACCTATTCTATCAATACGGATTGTTGATGGCGTAGATCAAGCGATGGACCATATTCATCAGCACAGTTCAGCACACACAGAAACCATAGTAACTGAAGATCAAACGGTAGCACGTCGTTTCTTGGCAGAAGTCGATTCAAGTTCCGTGATGGTCAATGCCTCAACGCGTTTCGCTGATGGGTTTGAATATGGCTTAGGGGCGGAAATTGGTATTTCGACGGATAAACTTCATGCCCGTGGTCCAGTTGGTTTGGAGGGTTTGACATCACAGAAATGGATTGTATTGGGCACTGGGCAAGTGCGCGTTTAACATGGCAAAAAAATAGGTATGACAAAAGCAGTCGGCATTTTAGGTGGGACATTTGATCCGGTTCATAATGGACATCTAAGATCAGCGTTGGAATGTTTGCAACAGTTTGATTTCGATCATGTTCGCCTAATACCCAGTGCAAGACCACCCCACAGACCACAACCTCAAGCAACGCCTGAGCAGCGGATGATGATGTTGCATTTGGCGATTAAGAATAGCCAGCAATTTATTGTCGATGACCGAGAATTAAAGCGTGAAGGAGCGTCATATACTATTGATACGCTCAGGTCGTTAAAGGCTGAATCACCAGAAACAGCGTTATATTTGATTTTGGGTACGGATGCCTTTAATTACTTATCAACTTGGCATCAATGGCAGCAATTACTCGATTTCTGTCATATTATTGCGATGCAAAGAGCAGGGGAACCACTGGTGCTATCTGATGAAATGACATCGTGGTATCAGGCCCATTTGGCCAAGCCAGAAGATAAATCATTATTGGCCGGTCGCGTGTGGCCTGTGACATTAACGCAGCTTGCCATTTCGGCAACGACTATTCGGTCTGATATTGCTCTGGGGCAACCCCCAGCATTTTTAACCCCCGATCCCGTCGTTAGTTTTATCGAACAATTAAAGCTATATCAGTAAATTAGATCGGTCTGTTAAATCAATTTAAGCTCATGATAAATGACCAACATCCACAACGAAAAATCATACATGTGGATATGGATGCTTTTTTTGCTTCGGTCGAACAGCGAGATCAGCCTAAATATCGAGGCAAGCCTTTAATTGTCGGCGGAAAGCCACATGAGCGTGGTGTCGTCGCAGCATGTAGTTATGAAGCCAGAAAGTTTGGTATCCACTCTGCGATGCCCTGTTCGACAGCATATCGTCTCTGCCCAGATGCTATTTTTGTCCCCCATCGCTTCGATGTATATCGAGAAGTATCTGAACAGATTCGTACGATCTTTTGGCGTTATGCATCGGAAGTAGAACCTTTATCGTTGGATGAAGCCTATCTAGATGTCACAGGCTCTGCATATTTTAATGGCTCGGCGACCTATATTGCTCAAGCGATTAAACAAACTATTTTGGCAGAAACACATTTAACCGCTTCTGCAGGTGTGTCTTATAACAAGTTCTTGGCCAAAATTGCATCAGATATGGATAAACCAAATGGTCTGTATGTAATAAAACCTGAACAAGGTTTAGCCTTCGTATCTGAGCTTGCTATCGGGAAATTTCATGGCATAGGACCCTCGACAGAAGCGAAGATGAAAGAAATTGGCATTGAGACGGGTGATGATTTACGCCAATGGACAGAAGCTGATTTAACAGCAAGGTTTGGTAAATCAGGTCACTATTTTTATCACATTGCACGTGGAATCGATGACAGACCGGTACAGAGTACCCGCCAACGTAAATCAATAGGAAAAGAAACCACATTTCAGCAAGATATTCGTTCAATTATAGAGTTAAAAGGACATATAGAGAGTTTAGCGCAGCAGGTTTGGGCACAGCTACAACGGCTAAAATTCACCGCTAGAACACTGACTTTAAAGGTGAAATATGCCAATTTTCAACAAGTAACCCGCTCCATTACCCAAGAAGAGGGCTTAAGTAGGGATAAGATAAATGCCTTGCTTCCTGAATTATTAACAAAAACAGAAGCTGGCGAGCTACCAGTACGCCTAGTGGGCGTTTCCGTGAGTGGGTTTGAACAGCCTGTTGTAAAAGTAAAGCAAAGCCAACAGCTCGATCTTGGCCTGAATGATGCTTTTTAATTATTTTTTAATGACATATGACAAGGTCTAAAAATGATCGATGATCTATTTTTCATTATTTCAAAATTAGCGTGGGGCATATTAAGCCCAACTAATCTACTCGTTTTATTGGTGGCTTTAGGAACGTTTTTTTTAATGAAAGGTGCAATTACTGCTGCTAAGCGAGTATTGATACCAACGGCATTAATTGCATTATTGGCCACGGTTTATCCAGTAGGTGATTGGGTCATTTACCCTTTAGAAAGTCGGTTTTCAAAGCCTGAACTATTGCCTGAACAGATAGATGGCATTATTGTTCTGGGAGGAGGTGAGCAGCTTAAAACTTCCGTGAGTTGGCAAAGTGCAGAGTTAGGTGCCGGCGGCGATCGCTATGTTAGCGCGGCGGTACTGGCTAAACATTATCCAACGGCACCGGTTATTTTTTCGGGTGGCAATAGTTTTTTGCGTTTACAGGGGTTAGGTGCCGAAGGCAATATAGCCCAAACGTTGCTAACGGCTGTAGGCATAGAATCCTCTCGCCTTATTGTCGAATCAAAATCTCGTAATACCAATGAAAACTTCATATTGATAAGGCCTTTATTACCAGAAACTATGGGTACTTATCTATTGGTTACATCAGCGTTTCATATGCCCAGAGCAATGGGTATCGCCCGTGAGCAAGGGCTGGATGTTATTGCTTATCCCGTCGATTACCGGAGTAACCAGCCAGAGTTAAGGCAGTGGAGCTTTAATTTACATGAGCATTTAGGTGCATTAGAAGTGGCTTGGCGTGAGTGGGTTGGTTTAACGGTCTATTATTTAACAGGGAAAACAGATCAATGGTTTCCTGCCCCAAAACAAGCAGGGACAATACAAAAATCACAAGCAAATTAAAGGTTAATGATAAACTAGTCCACTAGTTAATAACGGAGCGCCCAATGCAGGCCAATGAATTGAAGTTACTAGTGATTGATGCACTAGAAGATATTAAAGCAGAAGATATACAAGTACTTGATGTCACAGAAATGACTGACGTGACTGATTTGATGATTATTGCCACAGGTAAATCCACACGCCAAGTGAAAGCGCTTGCCAATGCAGTTAGTCAGCAAGCCAAGGCTGCAGGTCAACAGCCGCTGGGTGTTGAAGGCGAAGAAGTGGGTGAGTGGGCCTTGGTCGATTTAGGCGATGTTATTGTCCATATCATGACACCACAAACACGCTCTACTTATAATTTAGAGAAATTGTGGCAAGTGCCAGATGATACCGAGCAACAGGTCTCGGACGAAGGTTAACAGACCTTTATGAAATTAAATTTATTGGCCGTAGGCAATAAAATGCCCGCATGGGTCAATGAGGGTTACCAAGAATATGCCAAACGCTTACCCAGAGATTGTCAGTTAACGTTACAAGAAATTAATCCAGCCAAACGTGGTAAAAGTGGCAGTCCGACCCAATGGATACAAGAAGAAGGGGAACGGATATTGGCAGCCATACCGCGAGATCATCATGTGGTCTCGTTAGAGGTTAATGGTAAGCCATGGAGTACTGAACAGTTAGCCGATCAAATGCAAAACTGGTTAACAGATGGTCGCGATGTGTCATTATTGGTAGGTGGTCCAGATGGGTTAGCGCAGCAATGTAGCGAACGAGCAGACCAAAAGTGGTCTTTGTCGGCTTTAACGCTGCCGCACCCGATTGTCAGAGTTGTATTAGCTGAACAGCTCTATCGAGCTTGGACCGTTTTACAAAACCACCCCTACCATCGCGCATGAATTTTCCTAAAGTGTATCTCGCTTCAGGCTCGCCGCGACGCAGTGAACTGCTTACGCAAATAGGCGTGAGCTTTGACAAATTGTCCTTAGATGTTGACGAAACCCGTATAGAAAATGAACAACCCTTGGCCTATGTGAAACGGACGGCACAAGCTAAAGCGCAAGCGGGTTGGAATAGTGTGATTCAGGCGGAACAGCGTCCTGTTATTGGGGCGGATACGGCTGTAGTGATTGGGCAAGATGTACTGGGAAAACCAAAGACTCAGGTTGAGGCTAAGGCCATGTTACAACGGCTATCAGGTTCCCAACATGAGGTGCTAACAGCTGTGTCTCTACGTGATGAATATCAGTTACGAACGAAAGTTAGCCATAATAAAGTGACGTTCGCAGCGATGACAGAAGCGGAAATAGATTGGTATATTGCAACAGGAGAAGGAACAGATAAAGCGGGCTCATATGCTGTACAAGGTTTAGCAGCGTTGTTTATTCAACAAATTGTGGGTAGTTATTCTGGCATCATGGGCTTACCCTTAAGGGAAACAATGGAACTATTGACCGAGGTTGGATCTAACTCACATGAGCAGTGAAATCCTAATTAATGTAACGCCGAGTGAGACACGTGCCGTGGTAGTGGATAAAGGTGTTTTGCAAGAAGTTTTCATAGAACGGACTGAATATCGAGGCTTAGTCGGTAATATCTATAAAGGTAAAGTCTGTCGTGTCTTACCCGGTATGCAAGCGGCCTTTGTGGAGATTGGTCTTGCGAGAGCAGCCTTCTTACATGCTTCGGATATCTCGATTCCTGGTGGACAAACAGGTGATTTACAAGAAATTGAAGTCCCGTCCATCTCAACATTGTTGAGAGAAGGACAAGAAATTGTCGTCCAAGTGATCAAAGACCCAATGGGAAGCAAAGGGGCGAGATTAACAACACAACTTTCCGTCTCATCACGTTATTTGGTTTATATGCCTGACACGCAGGGAGTGGGAGTTTCATTAAAAATTGAAGATGAACCAGAGCGAGACAGGTTAAAAAACACCTTAATGTCACAGCTGGAATCTGAAGCGGGTGGCTATATATTGAGAACAGCTGCAGAAGGTGTGACAGAAACAGAATTGCTCGCCGATTTACAGTTTTTACATCGACTTTGGGCAAAATTAATGGATCGAAAAACGACATTAAAATGTGGTGATCCGTTATATGAAGACTTGCCTCTAGCACTCAGAGCATTAAGGGATTTATTTTCCCCTGAAATAGAAAAAATTCGCATTGACTCTAAAGAAACCTATGATAAAGCGATAAAGTTTGCCGAAGGTTTCATGCCGGAATGTGCATCAAGAATAGAGCATTACAAAGAGGGAGCCCCCTTATTTGATCTATTTAGTGTTGAACAAGAAATTCAAAAAGCCTTAGAAAGGAAGGTACTTTTAAAGTCCGGGGGCTATCTGATCTTTGACCAAACAGAAGCGATGACAACGGTTGATGTCAATACCGGTGGCTTTGTTGGTCATAAGAATTTGGAAGAAACGATTTTCAAGACGAACTTAGAAGCGGCTAAAGCAATAGCAAGACAGTTAAGGGTGCGTAATTTAGGTGGCATTATTATTCTCGACTTTATCGATATGGAAGAAGTTGAACATCGCGATCAGGTATTAGAAACATTAGAAAAAGCGATGATGTCAGATCGCGCCAGACATAATATCTGTGGTGTATCTGAATTAGGTTTAGTGGAAATGACACGAAAACGGAGCCGTGAAAGTTTAGGTCACGTGATGTGTGCTCCCTGCCCAACTTGCGAAGGCAAAGGCTATACTAAAAGTATTGAAACCGTCTGTTATGAGATTTTTCGTGAAATTTTACGCGAAGCAAAACAATATGAGACCAGTCAATTTTTGGTTTTGGCTTCACAAGATGTTATCGACAGACTCAATGATGATGACTCGACTTATATTGCTGAATTAGAACAGTTCATAGGAAAGCCAATTGCATTCCAGCCAGAATTTCAATACGGTCGAGAACAATTTAATGTTGTATTAATGTAGGATTCACATGGAAAGAACTAAGCTAAGCAACCTTGGGTTTTTGGTTATTTAACGATGACAATATCGACACAGCAACGCGGGATAGTTAAACCGTTTTACGTCATTGTACTGGCGATATTATTGTCACTTGCTGCTGGTTTTTATTGGCTTTCAGGCATTATTAATCAACAACAAGAGCCAATAGCATATTGGGTCAGTGAAAAATTAGGCCATCAAGTTGAGATCAATCAAGCTAAATTGACATGGGTTAATCTAGCACCGAAATTAGAGCTAGATAGGGTGAAAGTACTAGCTGAAGATGATGTGACGCAATTATTGACCTTAGATAAGTTATATCTCGACCTCGATTTATACGACAGCTTACGTTACACAGAATTAAGATTGGACGACATCACCTTGATGGGGTTGAGAATTGGTGTCGTACGTGACCAATTCGGTCAAATTGCATTGAAAGGGTTAAATCAGCAAGGGGATTCAACGCCTTTATTCGCAGAATTATTAGTGCGTTCTAATGCACTAAATAGCGTTCATTTAAAAGATATTACGGTTGATTTTACAGATCAACAAAAAACGGTTTTAACCGGCCGCTATCAGATCGATAACGCACTGATTCAACATCAACTTAATAAGTGGCAAGCGAATGGTCTAGTCCAACTACCAGCATCATTAGGCGAGAGCATCGAATTTAAGGCCAATTGGTTATTGAATGAACAAGCACCTGAGAGAACAACTTGGCAATGGACAGTGGCAGCCAATGAGGTTCAACTTGCACCATTACAAAACGATCTGATTTTTCAGAGTGTGAAAGTCAAGCAAGGTCGGGTTAACGCAGTGATGACAGGTAAAGGTATTGGGTCGCGGTTGAATACATCACAACTGACACTTGATTTAAATCAGGGCCAATTGACTAGCGAGCATGAACAGTCCGGGCTACAAAAACCATCCGTTATTATCGATCAACTAACGGCTCAACTTGATTGGCAGCAGCATAAGACGGGTTGGACATTAACAGTCGATGAACTACAACTCGATATGAATGATAATGCTTGGCCTAAATCATCATTAAAAGTAGTTAGCCAAGATGAGCAATTAGAAGTGACTGGGGATTTTCTAAGAATAGAAGATATCATTACTATTTTGAGTTTATCTGAGCAATTACCCGAACAAATAATAGGACAAAAGCCACAAGGGGAGTTACAAAGTTATCAATTTGTATTTGAACCTAAAGCGGGTCTTAATATTGCTCGCTTTCAGTTGATCGATGGTGAATTATCAGCTTGGAAAGACTATCCCGGTATTGATAATCTCAATGTTAAAGTCACATTCGAAGAACAGAGAGCCGAGATTAAGCTGGCCAGCCAAAAAGTGACTGTTTCGCCAGCGACTTGGCTAAAAGCACAGCTCTTTTTTGATGCCGTCAGTGGTGAAGTAGCGATACAGTTGCAACCAGATTCAGATAGTTGGCAACTAAAGAGTAAGCGTCTTAATATTAATAATGCAGATTTAGACTTGTTTTTAGACGGTGAGATTGTCAAAACCGCTCAAGGCGAACTGATTAATGATATTGCCTTAACGCTGAGCGATGTCGAAGCCGCACGTTGGAAAGCGTACATACCAGAAAAGATCTTAAGTACAGATTTTAAGAACTGGTCAAAAAATGCTTTTTTAGCCGGTAAGATCAAACAAGGCCGAATTTATTTAAAAGGCGACTTATCCGCTTTTCCTTATGAAAATGAGCAAGATAAAGCGCGTGGAGAGTTTAAGCTAGATTTGGCTGTAGAAGGTCTGCAATTACACTATGCTGACAAGTGGCCAGATTTATTCGGTGTAAGTGGTAGCATCACAGGACAAGGCAATAACTTACACATTGAAAGCCAACAAGGCGTGATCGCTGGTTTTGCCTTTAAAGATGTCGTTGTTGATATTGAAAAACTGATCGAAGATGAGCCGATCTTAACAGTTGATGGGCAACTGGCTGGGACAACACAAAAAGCGCTCAATTTTTTGCGCAATAGCCCATTAAATCAACGTTTTGGGTCAGTGGCTAAGGCCGTTTTAGCCAAAGGAAACAGTAATATCAAATTAGGCTTAAAGGTGCCTCTAGCTGATCCCGACAATACAGATGTAGCAGGACATGTCAGTTTCTTGGGCAGCCATATTTATAAAAGAACAATGCCTAAATTGGCGGCCACAAAAATCACAGGACGCCTTAATTTCAACAATGATGGCGTCATATCAGATAAGTTGACCGGGCAGTTCTTAGGGCAATCCGTGAAAGTAGATGTGGCTCCTCAAAAGGATGCGACAGTCATCAAGGCCAATAGTGTGCTATCAAGCTCTCGACTACGACAAACTTGGCCGAATCAAGTCCCTGATTTTATTCAAGGTTCAACGCCATACGAATTGGCAGTAATAGTATCGGAACGGGGTATAGGTGATTTTTATACCGATGTGACATTAACGTCAGATTTGAAGGGATTGTCGATCGCTTTACCGGAACCGTTTCAAAAGCGTGAGAATCAAAGTGAAAACCTCAAAATAGTATTTAATCAAAGTGCGCAAAACCCGAGTTACAACATGACCTATGCTGATAATGTCGACTTAGTCATGACAATGAATGGCGTGAAAAATACCAATAATGTCGCTATCACCTTACCCGAATTAAACGTCGATCAATGGTTAGCCTGGGCAGAACAGCAAGAGACGGAAGGAAAATCATCATTATCAGAATTAGCGACAGTAACGCTGAAAACGGAAAAACTCATTGGCTTTGGCCAACAATTTTCTGCTTTCAATGCGACAGCCCTCAGACTAGCTAAGCATTGGCAGATAGAAGTGGCAAGTCCCGAAATGATTGGTTCAGTCACCGTTCCGCAACAACCTTCGAATACTGACAAAATACGGATTGATTTAGACAAGCTGGCGCTAGCATTACCAGAAAAAAGTAATAAAACGGAGACTAAACGATCGGCATTATGGCCGGCTATGGCAATTAATATTGCTGACTTATTCTTGTCAGATAAAGCATTAGGTCACTTTAAGTTAACGGCCAGCACACAAGGCAATAGCTGGGTGATAGAGCAAGGTCATTTGCTGTCACAGGTATATCAAGCACGTATAACAGAAGGACGTTGGTCAAGATCTCCTGAAGGCGATAAGACAGTAGTAGCGATTCAAGCAGAAAGTAACGATTTTGCTGGTTTATTAGAACGTTTCGGCTATCAACCTTCAATTGAAGCACAAGAATCTAAACTAGATATTGCACTTTCTTGGCCTGATGAACCATTGGCTTTTTCAGAGAAAATGATGGCGGGGTCAGTTGGGTTTAAACTGAAAAAGGGCAAGCTCAATGAAATAGAGCCCGGCGCGGCAGGTCGTGTATTTGGTTTAATGAGTATAGCTGCAGTTCCACGACGATTGGCCCTAGATTTCAATGAATTATTCGGTAAAGGGCTAAATTATAAGTCGATTCGAGGTGATTTTTCTGTGGCGAAAGGCATAGCAACAACAAACCGATTTAAATTGAAAAGCGAAGCTGCTGAAATTGAAATTAATGGGCCTATCGATATTGTTAATCAACGCTATGATCAAACTGTTAAAATAACGCCGAATGTATCATCTACCTTGCCATTAGCCGGTGCTGTTGCGGGCGGGCCAATTGGTTTAGGTGTTGGCACAGCTATACTATTAGCTGACAAACTAGCGGGGAAATTGTTTGATAAAGATATCGTGAATGTTGTCAGTTATAACTACACATTGTCCGGCCCTTGGCAAAACCCAGACTTGCAAACCGCAGGTATCACCTTACCTAAGCAATAATCACAAGAGTTTCGACCCTAATTCTGGTATTATCTTACGCCTCTTTGACGTTTATTTAAGATGAATTCATGACCGACTCTTATCAGCAAGTGGCTCAGCAACTCCTTGTTCCTACAGGCTTAACAGAAGCCGATATGGAAGCAGCGTTAGCAATAACGATGGGGAAAGGTGTTGATTATGCTGACTTATATTTTCAACAATCACGGCAAGAAAATTGGGTGTTAGAAGATGGCATCATCAAAGATGGTGGTTATCATATTGAACAAGGTGTTGGCGTTCGAGCATGTAGTGGTGAAAAAACAGGGTTTGCCTATTCAGATGACTTAATTCTCCCGGCTTTAAAGAGCGCTGCGAAGGCCGCACGCGCTATCTCTCGCCAAGGCGATTCCCATTCAGTACAAGCCTGGAAAAAGACAGAGGCCGCACATTTCTATGGCAGCGAAGATCCTTTAGCCAGCCTATCTGTTGAACAAAAACTGACTTTATTACAAACAGCTGACCAAGTCGCAAGAGCTGCTGATCCGAGAGTGATACAAGTCAGTGCGAGTCTTGTTGGGGAATTGGATACGGTATTGATAGCCGCTAGTGATGGTACTTTAGCGACCGATATCAGACCGCTAATTAGAATGAGTGTTAGCGTCATTGTTGAATCAAATGGCCGTCGAGAACGCGGCAATGCGGGTGGTGGAAGACGTCTAGATTACCGTTATTTTCAAGATAACGACATGGCCAGTGATTATGCTAGAGAAGCGGTAAGACAGGCCCTTGTTAACCTTGAAGCTGTTGATGCCCCAGCAGGTAACATGACCGTGGTCTTGGCATCAGGTTGGCCAGGTGTCTTGTTACATGAAGCGGTAGGTCATGGCTTAGAAGGTGATTTTAATCGTAAAGGTAGTTCTGCATTCTCAGGCAGAATGGGGGAGATGGTGGCTTCGCCATTATGTACCGTTGTTGACGATGGCACTTTGCAAGATCTCAGAGGTTCATTAACGGTCGATGACGAAGGTGTACCAACTGAAAATACGACCTTGATTGAAAACGGTAAGTTAACAGGCTATATGCAAGATAAACAGAATGCCCGATTGATGGGCACAAAAAGTACTGGCAATGGTCGGCGCGAGTCTTACGCCCATTTACCGATGCCAAGAATGACTAATACCTACATGTTACCCGGTCAGCATAAACCTGAAGAAGTCATTTCTTCTGTTGAAAATGGCATTTATGCTGTTAACTTCGGTGGTGGTCAAGTGGATATCACATCGGGCAAGTTCGTATTTTCAAGCAGTGAAGCGTATCTCATTGAGAATGGTAAAGTGACCCAACCCGTAAAAGGTGCAACACTGATTGGTAATGGTCCAGAGGTAATGGGCCGGATCAGCATGGTCGCAGACGATCTCGCATTAGATACTGGAGTAGGTAACTGCGGTAAAGAAGGTCAAAGTGTGCCTGTCGGCGTAGGTCAACCTACTTTGAAAATTGAAGGGCTGACAGTGGGCGGTACAGCATAATGACACAACAACATAAAGCAATCGCATTAATATCGGGTGGCCTAGACTCCATGCTTGCTGTGCGGGTATTACAAGAGCAAGGTGTAGAAGTTGAAGGCATTAATTTTTACACGGGCTTTTGTGTAGAAGGACATACCCATGCTATTCGAAATCAAGATAAAGAAAAGCAAAAACGTAACAATGCACTTTGGGTAGCAGAGCAGCTAGGCATCAAGTTACATATTGTTGATGTGATTCAAGAATATAAAGACGTACTGTTGAACCCAAAGCATGGTTATGGCGCCAATATGAACCCATGCCTTGATTGCAAAATTTTCATGGTGAATAAAGCGGTGCAGTGGGTAAAAGACAATCAAAAAGACGGTTTCGATTTTATTATCACTGGAGAAGTGGTTGGACAAAGGCCGATGTCCCAACGCAAACAAACCATGCCGATTGTTGCTGAAGAATCTGGTGCTGATGATATCTTGCTCAGACCCTTGTGTGCGAAAAATTTACCAGAGACTAAGCCTGAAATAGAAGGCTGGGTCGATAGAGAAAAGCTGCATGATTTCAGTGGTCGCAGCCGAAAACCACAGATGGCATTGGCTGAAAAATATGGTTTCACTGACTATGCTTCACCGGCAGGCGGTTGTTGTTTTTTAACAGATAAAAACTATTCAGATAAATTAGTCGATTTGTGGGAAGGACGCGGCAGTCGTGAGTATGAAATGGACGATATTATGTTGCTCAAAGTAGGTCGCCATCTTAGACCGAAAGGCAGCTATAAGTTGATCATTGCCAGGGATGCCGGTGAAAGCCAGCACTTAGAAGGCTATCGCAAACAATATTCTTCAATTCAAGCGATTAGTCATAACGGGCCGTTAGCCCTCATAGATGGTGATATTGCTGATAAAGATAGAGCGCATGCTGCCAGTATTGTCGCACGTTACGGACAAGGCAGAGACGCAGATGAAGTTGAAATGACTGTGACAATACCTGGCCAAACAACAGAGACATTGAAAATCACACCACTCTCATCGGACCAAGTACTTGAGGAGTGGCATGTATGAGTCGCCATGAGTTAGATGCTAGGCGCATGCTATGTCCAATGCCAGTGATAAAAACACAAAATAAAATTAAGGAACTGGCTGTTGGTGATATATTAGACGTCATTTGCACCGATCCAGGTGCGCTGAGTGACATACCTACTTGGTCAAGAATCAATGGCCATGAGGTAATTGAAACAGCAGAAAAAGAGGGTGAAATCATTATCACACTCGAAGTAAAAGCTTAGGTCAAAATGGTGCAAACCACTTTTGATAGCACCAATATGGTGCGAATTCGGGGGTAATGAGTTGTTAACTACTTGATTTATATAGATGAGAAAGTTGGCTTATTTTATGCTGTTGTGGCTTAGGATGAGTGTTTATCTCACAACTCACAGTAATTTTTAAATTGGAGAAAAGTTTAATGTCTGTCGAAAATGTGCTTCAAATGATTAAAGATGAGGAAGTCAGTTTTGTTGATTTCCGTTTCACTGATTCGCAAGGTAAAGAACAACATGTTTCTTACCCTGCACATACTATTGATGAAGATACCTTTGTTGAAGGTAATATGTTTGACGGTTCATCAGTAGCAGGTTGGAAAGGAATTAATGAATCAGACATGATTCTAATGCCAGATCCTACAACTGCAGTGATGGATCCTTTCATGGATGACAATACTTTAATCATTACATGTGACGTTATTGAGCCTGCGACTATGCAAGGTTATGAGCGTGACCCTCGTAGCGTAGCGCATCGTGCTGAAGCACATATGCAAGCGGCAGGTATTGGCGATGCGGCATATTTCGGCCCTGAAAATGAGTTTTTTGTACTAGATGATGTCCGTTGGGGCAGCGATATATCGGGTTCATTCTACAAAGTAGATTCTGATGAGTCATCTTGGAATACTGAAAAAGTGTTTGCTGATGGTAATAAGGGACACCGCCCGAGTATAAAAGGGGGATATTTCCCAGTTCCACCTGTTGATTCACTACAAGATGTTCGCTCAGCAATGTGTTTAACACTTGAAGAAATGGGTCAAACCACTGAAGTACATCATCATGAAGTAGCCACTGCTGGTCAATGTGAGATTGGGGCTAAATTCAATACATTAGTGAAAAAAGCGGATGAAGTACAACAGCTTAAATATGTCGTCCACAATGTTGCACATGCATACGGAAAAACAGCGACATTTATGCCGAAACCATTGGTAGGTGATAACGGTAATGGTATGCACGTTCATATGTCTATTTTTAAAGACGGTGAAAACCTTTTTTCAGGTAACAAATATGGCGGCTTATCAGAAACAGCACTTTTCTACATCGGTGGTGTTATCAAGCATGCGAAAGCATTAAATGCATTCACTAACTCATCTACAAACAGTTACAAGCGTTTAGTACCTGGTTTTGAAGCGCCTATCATGTTGGCATACTCTGCACGTAACCGTAGTGCGTCGATTCGTATTCCTTTTGTAAACAACCCAAAAGGTCGTCGTATTGAAGTGCGTTTCCCTGATTCAACAGCGAATCCTTACTTAGCATTCTCAGCATTATTAATGGCTGGCCTTGATGGTATCAAGAATAAAATCCACCCCGGCGATGCGATGGATAAGGATTTATACGACTTACCACCTGAAGAAGAAGCAGCGATTCCACAAGTATGTCACTCTCTAGATCAAGCATTAGAGGCCCTGGATCAAGACCGTGCTTTCTTAAAAGAAGGTGGTGTATTTACTGACGATATGATTGATGGCTACATTGCATTGAAAATGGAAGAAGTCACACGTTTACGTATGGAAACACATCCTGCTGAATTTGATATGTACTACAGCGTATAAACGTTTAGCAGTCAAAAGCATAATCAAATGCCTCCGAAAGGGGGCATTTTTTTATCTGTTAGTCTTGCACAAGCGAATAAGCTGAATTGCGTCTGTTAGTCTTGTTTTTGTTGCCATTGGCTGTACAAGCCGATGATATCTATCGCTCTGTTGATAGGGATGGTAACGTCACCTTCACTGACGAACCTGACACAAAAGCTGAATTAATAGAGTTGGAAGAATTACCAACTTACGAAGCAGCACCTCTGCCAATTTTACCTATTGAAAACACGGTACAACCTGAAGAAGAAGTCGTAGAGGATGTTAAGAAACCCAAGTACAAAATTAGTATCACCTCTCCTGAGCAAAATCAAAGTATCTGGGCTGGTGGAGGTATTCTTACGGCGACAGTCTCAGTTCAACCTGAATTAAATAGCCAAAGAGCAGATAAGCTACAATTTAAGCTTGATGGCAAAAAAGTAGGTGAGGCGCAAACAGACCTTAGCTACACGTTCGAAAACCTCGACCGAGGTAGTCATATTTTGGCAGTATCCGTCGTGGATAAGAAAGGTAAGGTGCTAAAAACCAGTAAATCCGTTTTATTCCATGTACACCGAAAATCTATCGCAAAAAACGGACGAGCAACTCAGCCACAAGCCATTGCTACTCTCACACGCAGCAACTAGCTAATCCCCAGCTTTAATTATTCCCCCCACCTCTTTCGCACCATTGTGGTGCATATAAAAGTAGAATAGAATAAGCTTAGTGCATCACATCGTGTGTATGCACAGTTCTGACGCATATCTTAAATTTATAAATATTTGTTTTTAAAGCAAAAATAATTTATATCTGCACAAAGTAATAAATTGGAGCATTTATTGCTCTTGCTAGTTTATAGGACTATTAAAGTTGCTAAGGGGTTAGCTGAAAGTATATGAGTGAGTCGTTGTACCAAAATATTATTGAGCATTTGGCCAGTGCCATTGTCATCTTGGATGAAAGCTGCAAAGTAAAATTCATTAATGCGGCAGCTGAAGTACTGTTTGATATTAGTTTACGTCAAGCTGAACTGATCCCATTCCAGAGCATGTTACCTGGTGAAGAGAACTTGTTTGTCGGTCTCAGTAAGGTACAGCAAACGGGCCAAGAACTGATGAAACGTGAGATGAAATTATATATTCCATCAACAGGCGAAGTCGTAGTTGATTGTGTCATCAAGCCGTTGGAAATAGACGATAACGAACAATCTGTTTTATTAGAGTTTTTTCAATTAGATAGTAAAAACCGTATTAGCCGTGATGAAAGTTTGCATGCACAACAGCAAGTGGTGCGAGGATTAGCCCATGAAATTAAAAACCCTTTAGGTGGTTTACGTGGTGCAGCCCAATTACTAGAACGACAACTCGATTCGAACGAGTTAAAAGAATATACCAGCATCATTATTAGTGAAGCCGATCGCCTGCAGAATTTAATGGCCAGCATGCTTGGGCCTCATCAACAAACTGAAAAGACACAAGTCAATATTCATGAGGTTTTGCAGCGTGTTCGTCAATTGGTGAAAGCAGAGGTCGATGAGCGTCTGGTTTTCCAAGCAGATTACGACCCAAGCATCCCGGAGTTAGAAGTCGATCTCGATCAACTTGTTCAAGTATTTTTAAACTTGGTCCGCAATGCAGTGCAAGCGATGAATGGCGTAGGAAAAATCATCCTTAAAACTCGAATTAAACGTCATGAAACAATCGATGATAAACGTTATCGACTCGCGGCAGGCATTGATATTATTGATGATGGCAAGGGTATCCCACCATCACTACAGGAAAGTATGTTTTACCCTTTGGTAACAGGACGACCTGAGGGAACGGGTTTAGGGCTTTATATTTGTCAGAGCCTAGTGAATAGAAATCAAGGAGCAATTTCATGTGCCAGTCAACCAGGTCGAACCGTATTTTCAGTCGTTTTCCCGTTGGAGCAAGTCAGTGAATAAAGCAAATGTATGGATTGTAGATGATGATCGCTCTATCCGTTGGGTACTTGAGAAATCTTTGCAAGCAGACGGCGTTGTTGTTCGTGCATTTGAAGATGGTAACAGTGTCCTAAATGAATTAGAAAAGAGCTGTCCAGATGTTTTGGTCAGTGATATTCGTATGCCTGGAATTGATGGTTTGCAATTAATGGCTGAAATTAAGCAAATTGCACCGAATTTGCCCATTATCATTATGACCGCCTATTCAGATTTAGACAGTGCAGTATCGGTTTATGAAGGTGGGGCTTTTGAGTATCTTCCTAAACCGTTTGATGTTGATGAAGCCGTCGACTTAGTTCAACGTGCCATAGTACATCACCAAGAAAATGCACCGGTCGATGATGAGCCGATTGATATCGGTACAGAAATCATTGGTGAAGCACCAGCGATGCAAGAAGTTTTTAGGGCGATAGGTCGATTATCACGTTCTAATATCACGGTCTTAATCAACGGTGAGTCAGGGACGGGTAAAGAACTGATTGCCAATGCATTACATAAACATAGCCCACGTGCATCTGATCCATTCATCGCTTTGAATATGGCAGCCATTCCAAAAGAATTAATGGAATCAGAATTATTCGGACATGAAAAAGGGGCTTTTACTGGTGCCCATGCCGCACGAAAAGGACGCTTTGAGCAAGCCGATGGCGGTACTTTATTCCTCGATGAAATTGGCGATATGCCGTTAGATTTACAAACCAGGCTATTGAGAGTGCTTTCTGATGGCGAATTTTTCAGAGTAGGGGGGCATAGCTCGGTTAAATGTGATGTCAGGATTGTAGCGGCTACACATCAGAACTTAGAACAATTAGTTGAACGTGGCGAATTTCGTGAAGATTTATTCCATCGACTGAATGTTATCCGCATTCAAAGCCCGGCTTTGCGTGATCGAAGGGAAGACATCCCAGCTTTAGCCAATTATTTTTTAAACAAAGCGGGTAACGAATTAGCGGTTCAAATAAAAAACCTATCGCCGAATGTCGAAACCTATCTCAGCCAATTACCATGGCCTGGGAATGTCAGACAGTTAGAAAACACCTGCCGCTGGCTAACGGTTATGTCTCCTGCCGCCACCGTTGAAATGGATGATTTACCGAATGAACTCACGACAGAAGTCATGGGAGACCAAGCAGGATCAGGTCAATGGCAAAACCTCTTTAAACAATGGGCAGCCCAAAAAGCATTAACAGGGCAAGAAGGGGCTTTATCGGAAGTAGTATCGGAAGTGGAACAGTTGTTAATGGAAGTGGCTTTAGAAAAAACAGCTGGAAAACGACAAGAAGCAGCTAAATTATTAGGCTGGGGTCGAAATACCCTTACTAGAAAGTTAAAAGGTACCGAGAAATAGCTTGCAGGCCCAGCGCTAGCACAGTATACTACTTAGCCTAATCAGTTGCGGGGTGGAGCAGTCTGGTAGCTCGTCGGGCTCATAACCCGAAGGTCGTTGGTTCAAATCCAGCCCCCGCTACCAAAAGTTTAAAAAGCCTATATAAATTAAAAGTTTATATAGGCTTTTTTGCGTTTAGCGATCAAGATATCTGGTTATATCATTTAAGGCTATTATTTGAAATAGTTTATCGAATGTCTCAGTGAACCGTAATTAGACAGAAAAGAAAAAAGGACGCAAAAAATCGCGTCGCTTAAAAGTCTAGTTTGATTGTCTAAAACCCATATTTGTTAGCAACAGCACTTACTGCTGCAACATTTACACGTTTTATCTTGGCAGCACTTAGATTTTTTACAGTCACATTTACATTTTTGTGTTGTCATACTAGCTCTCCAATGGTTAATTAGTTATCCGCTCATTTCTATTTTAGAGGCTAATGCTCTGAGCTGGCTGGCCACATTAGCTCTATCTAGGCTGTAGGTTCTTTCTCGCCCCTTTTTATCCAACTTTAAAATGCCTGCCTGTGTGAGCGTTTTGAGATGCCTAGATACAACCGAAGCATCGACACTACAGCAGTCACATAAACACATGGCGTTTTGAGGCTGCTGACATTCACATAGTCTGTAAACTAAAGATAGCCGGTTAAATTCACCAAGCGCTTTAAGTAGATCTGCTGTGTCTTGTATATCTGTCTGCTTCATAGATATATATTTGCATAGTTGTGCAAATATGTCAACATCATGGAAAAATATCAGTCCAAGTTAGCGAAACTTACTGGGAGATAAGAGGGGAGGTGTAAAATAAAAGGGCAATCCATAGAGAGACTGCCCTTGCTAGAAGGTGCGCGCGCGGGTGCTGAATTACAATCCTAAAGCCAATAGCTCTACTCTAGCAGCGGTGCCGTAGATTTCGTCAGCAGTGGTATCTAATATTGCTGGCGGTATGATTGACGGCCAAAGCGGCATGATGTTTTCGATTAGCGCATCAGCCTTTGACTTTATTTCACCATCCTCTAATTGTGAAATAACGGCATGGGCTGTTTTGGTAAAGCCCAATGCATCTTGATATTCGTGGGCATTTTCCATTTTGCCATCGACCACTGCGATAGCATATTCCTCACCAGCAACCCGGAGTAAGTCAGCGGCTAGCTTTAATCTTTCAGAAGCTGATTGAGTTTGTTCATTGACCGCCTGTTCATTTTGGCTGATAGCAGAAATTAAGAGCTGGTAAGCTTTATCAACGGCTTCATGCCCTTGATCTTGATTGACGGCATTGGCCAATCCCGCAAGTTCATTAGCAAACCCCTGGGTGCCCCGTGCTTCGAAAGCAGGAATCATTGCTGCATAGAGCTCACTTTCTGGATGTTTCATATGGGTTTTAGCATGGTCGAGATGGCCCTCCATATAGAGTTGGTGGCCGATGTAAAGATGGCCACGCACTAAACCCAATTGTGTAAGGTAGGGGAGATCGTCTGTCACTAAATTAATTTCTTTTGCGCTACCTTCGCCTTCTCCCTCTCCTTCGCCAGAATGAGCAGCGCTGGTCGCATACACAGAAGCAGGATTAGCTGCCTGATGTGGATCATCATCTGGGCTACAGCCAGTCAATGTTGAGCCAGCTAATGTTGCAGCTCCAATGCTTAGCCAAAGTTTGTTGCGTTTGTGCATGAATGTTTCTCCGTAAGCTTAATTTCAATATAGTCTAGTCAAACAATAGAATTATCGTTAAATTGAACGGTCCCTGACTAAACTTAATAATCATTCTCATTTAAGAATTATGGCAATTTTCATTGAAAACGTGTTGGATGTCTACACTCAAGACGCGATAAATGCAGTTTTGACTGATCTAGATCATTTCATAGACGGTAAAAAAACGGCTGGTAAAAGCGCGAAGCAAGTCAAAAACAATCTGCAAGCAGACAAGAACCGCCCAGAAATTAAGGGCGCAACTAAATTAATAGAACAGGCTTTACTTGCCCATCCTGATTTTATTAATGCGGCACAGCCTCAGAAACTCGCTAAAGTAATGTTGAGTCGTTATGAAAAGGGGATGGAATATGGACCGCATATTGATGATGCTGTGATTGACGACACACGAACCGATCTATCATTTACTTTATTTTTATCGGATCCTGACAGTTATCAAGGTGGTGAATTGGTTATTCAACAACCAGACGGTGCTGAAAGCATTAAATTAGCCAAAGGCGCCGTGTATTTATATCCAACCAATTGCGTACACTACGTTGCCCCCGTGACAGAAGGTGTACGTCTTGCTGCCGTTGGATGGGTTCAAAGTCATGTTCGTTTAGAAGAACATCGTCAAATTCTATTAAATGTAGCGGTTTTGTTAAAACAATTACCTAATGTTGCAGAAAACAAAGCAATGCGTTTGCAATTACTACAGATACAGAGCCAACTGCAGCGTCTTTGGTATGATTGAAAGACACTGGAAATCACTGATTTAACAGTTGATAACAAGCTGTAATTAAGTATAATAGCGGCAATAAAGCGGGCTCCCTCATTAAGTAAAGTAACGCGGCTTAAATAATGTTAGAAGCAAGTGGTGTTTCTAATAGAAGAAAAATAAGAATGGAACCCCAGTATGGGGTTTTTGTTTTTATGGAGAGTTGAATTGGGCCAGTGGCCCTTTTTTTTTAGGTGATTATGGCTGTAAGTGATCAAATTGAAGCATTAGTAGAAGCGCCGATAGAGTCTCTCGGTTATATGCTCGTGGGTATTGAGTATATAAAGAATGGCAAAGAGTCGGTGTTGCGTATCTATATTGATTCTGAGCAAGGGATTTCCATTGAAGATTGTGAACGTGTCAGTCATCAAGTCAGTGGTATCTTAGAAGTTGAAGATCCTATTAGTACGGCTTATTCACTAGAGGTCTCATCACCCGGTTTTGACAGACCATTGTTCAAACAAAGAGATTTCGAACGCTTTGTAGGCGCTGAAGCAAAAATAGCAATGAAATTACCAATTCAAGGTCGCCGTAATTTTAGGGGCCAGTTACAAGGTTTTAGTGACGGTAATATCTTGATAGAAGTAGATGGGGAATCGTACGACTTACCATTAACAAAGCTGGCTAAAGCGAGACTCATCGCTTAAAAAAAGTTATTATTAACGGTTAAGAGAAATAGACAAACGGGTTAAGGGCTGCCTGATAAAGCCATTGAGGTTGAAATGAACAATAAAGAAATTTTACTAGTTGTAGATGCTGTCTCTAATGAAAAAGGAGTGAGCAAAGAGGTCATTTTTGGTGCAATAGAAGCAGCACTTGCGATGGCAACGTGTAAAAAACATGAGATTGAATTAGATGCGCACGTTGAAATTGACCGCGAAACTGGTGATTACGAAACATTCCGTCAATGGTTAGTCGTAGAAGACAGCGAAGAAGAGCTAGAACAACCTGAAGCGCAATTAACATTATCGCAAGCACAAGAAAAGAAAAGCGATATAGAAGTGGGTGCTTATATTCGTGAGCCGATGGACTCTGTCGAGTTCGGCCGAATTGCAGCACAAACTGCAAAACAAGTGATTGTTCAAAAGGTCCGTGAGGCTGAACGTGCACAAGTTGTAGAGCAATACCAAGAAAAACTAGGCCAGATGATCGGCGGTACAGTTAAACGTGTTGAGCGTGGTAACGTCACATTAGATTTGGGCGGTAATGCAGAAGCATTAATTCCGCGTGAAGAAATGGTACCGAGAGAAAGCTTCCGCAGCGGTGATCGTGTACGAGGTTATTTAAAAGAAATTCGTCCAGATGGTCGTGGACCACAACTTATAGTCAGTCGCGTTGCCCCAGAATTATTGATTGAGCTCTTCAAACTTGAAGTACCTGAAATCAGTGATGGGCTGATTGAAATTAAAGGCGCAGCACGTGACCCTGGTCTTCGTGCCAAAATTGCTGTTCAAGCAATGGAGTCAAGAATTGATCCTGTCGGCGCTTGTGTAGGCATGCGAGGTTCACGTGTCCAAGCAGTAACCAATGAATTAGCTGGTGAGCGTGTTGATATTATTATGTGGGATGAAGATCCTGCACGTTTTGCTATTAACGCCTTAGCACCTGCTGAAGCCTTATCTATTGTTGTTGATGAAGAAGCACACAGCATGGATATTGCGGTTGATGATGAACAGTTATCACAAGCAATCGGGCGTGGCGGTCAAAACGTTCGTTTAGCGAGTCAATTATCCGGTTGGGATTTGAACATCATGTCTGCGTCTGATGCTGACCAAAAAGCAGAGACAGAAATCAGTGCATTGATAGAAATCTTTATGAAACAACTTGATGTTGATGAAGATGTGGCATTGATTCTGGCCCAAGAAGGCTTTTCTGGTTTAGAAGAAATAGCCTACGTACCAGAACAAGAAATGTTAGATATTGAGGAATTCGATGCTGACATTGTGGCTGAGCTACGTTCAAGAGCACGTGATGTGCTACTCACAAAAGCAATTGCAAACGAAGAACAGTTAGAAATGGCCGAACCTGCTCAAGACTTACTTGATATGGAAGGCGTAACAGAAGAGTTGGCTAAAATATTGGCAAGCAAAGGTATTGCCACTATGGATGAGCTAGCAGAGCAATCTGTTGATGAATTAACAGAAATTGACAGCATTGATGAAGAACAGGCTGCAACGTTAATCATGAAAGCTCGTGAGTCATGGTTTACAGACGAACAAACTGAAGCAGGGGAATAAGCAATATGAGCGATATGAAGGTGAAAGACCTCGCTGCGACAGTTGGCGTAGAGCCAGAACGTCTGGTTGAGCAACTCAATGAAGCAGGCATAAAAGTAGCTAAGCCAACCGATAAAATTACTGAAGACCAAAAGCAAACCTTGTTGATGTTTTTGCAAAACCGTCACGGTACATCGGCAGAAGGTGCAGCTAAATCGCCTAAGAAAATCACACTGAAACGTAAATCAGTCAGTGAGATAAAATTAGGTGGTGCTTCTCGTACTGGTGGCCGAAGTGTCAGCGTCGAAGTCAGAAAAAAACGTACATACGTCAAACGTAGTGAGACAGAAGATGCACAAGCAGCGGCAGAGCTTTTAAAACAAAAAGAAGCTGAAGAACAAGCAGCTGCTGAAAAAGCGGCGGAAGAAGAAGCGAAACGTCAGCAAGAACAAGAGGTAGAGCATAAAGAAAAACAACAGCTTGAGATTCAGCAACAATTAGATGCAGAAGAAGCGGCACGTGAAGCGGCGATTATTGAAGCTGCTGTTGAAGCTGAAAAGCAAGCGGCAGAAGAAGCAAGATTAGCTGCTGAAGAAGAACAAAAAGCATTAGCCGCCGAAGCTAAAGAACCGAAGAAAAAGGCGACTAAAAAGTTAAGTGCATCAGAAGTGGCTCATCAAAAACTCGAAGAAGCTGATGCGAAACGCCGTGCAGCTAATCTAGCTCGCGTTGAAGCCGAGCGTGCGTTAAAAGAACGTAAGAAAGCGCGCGAAGAAGAAGCTGCGTTAGAAAAGGAAAAAGCCAAAGCCAAAGCATTAGCTGAGTTACAAGCGAAAGAGCAAAAAGAAGCGCGCGCTAAAGCGAAAGAAGCGAAAGGGCCTGATGCGCCCGCGAAAGAAAAATCAGGACGTAGAGGTCAACGTTACGGAAAAGAGAATGATAATGAGCGTAGAGAACTCCATGTTTTAGATGGAAAAGGCGGACGCCGCAAGAAAAAGAAAGGCGTCAACCAACAACGTTCTGCAACAGTTATCGAGACATCATCAGAACATGGCTTCTCAATGCCAACGGCGCCGGTTGTACATGAAGTGAGTGTACCCGATACGATCAGCGTACAAGATTTAGCGCAACGTATGTCTGTGAAAGCCGGTGAAGTGATCAAAGCCCTAATGGGTTTAGGTACTATGGCAACGATTAACCAAGTATTAGACCAAGATACTGCAGTCATCGTCATTGAAGAAATGGGCCATATTGCCAAGCCGGTGCAAGAGAATGAAATTGAATTGTCATTACAAGCCAGTGAAGCCGAGGCGGGTGATAGTGTTGCGAGGGCACCGGTTGTCACAGTAATGGGGCACGTAGACCATGGTAAAACATCATTATTGGATTACATCCGCCGTACTAAAGTGACGTCAGGCGAAGCAGGCGGTATTACACAGCATATCGGTGCTTATAAAGTAGAAACCAGCCGTGGTGAGATTACTTTCTTGGACACGCCAGGCCATGCGGCATTTACAGAAATGCGTTCACGCGGTGCACAAGTGACAGATATTGTCATACTCGCTGTCGCTGCTGACGATAGTGTGATGCCTCAAACCATCGAAGCTGTCCAACATTCCAAAGCTGCTAATGCGACATTGATTGTTGCAATGAATAAAATGGATAAGGAAACGGCTAATCCAGATAAAGTGAAACAAGAATTAGCAAACCACGAAGTCATTCCTGAAGATTGGGGTGGTGATGTGCAGTTTATTCCAGTTTCAGCCTTAACAGGTTTGGGCATCGATGATTTATTAGATGCGATTTCTTTACAAGCTGAAGTGATGGAATTAACCACACCTGAAACAGGACCAGCTAAGGGGACGGTGATTGAGTCTCGTCTAGATAAAGGTCGTGGTGTTGTTGTGACGGTATTGGTACAAAGCGGTACTTTGAACAAAGGCGATATCGTCGTCGTTGGACAAGAGTACGGCCGTGTTCGTGCAATGTTTAATGATCGCGGTGATAGCCTATCAAATGCCGGTCCATCAACCCCTGTTGAATTGTTAGGCTTATCTGGCACACCGGCAGCAGGCGATGAGCTTCAAGTGGCACCTGATGAAAGGAAAGCGCGTGAAATTGCTCAATTCCGTCAAACAAAAGCACGCGAAACCAAAATGGCACAGCAACAAGCGGCTAAATTGGATGAAATGTTCAATAAGATGGAAACAGGCGATGTCAAAACATTAAATGTTGTTGTTAAAGCGGATGTACATGGTAGTGCTGAAGCTGTTAGCCAAGGTTTAATGAAGTTATCAACGGATCAAGTCAAAGTGAGCATTGTGGCTTCTGGCGTCGGTGGGATCAATGAAACCGATGCGCAATTGGCAGCGGCATCTGATGCGATATTGATTGGTTTTAATGTACGTGCCGATAATACAGCCCGTAAAGTCATAGCTGAAAAAGGCTTAGATGTACAATACTTTAGTATTATCTACGATCTAATTGATGTCGTCACACAAGCTATGACAGGTATGCTTGAACCGGTATTCAAAGATGAAATCATTGGTCTTGCACGTGTTGATGAAGTCTTTAGATCACCTAAATTTGGTGATATTGCTGGGTGTCTTGTCACAGAAGGAACGGTTAAACGTGACAACCCCATCCGTGTTTTACGTGACAATGTTGTGATTTACGAAGGTGAACTTGAATCATTACGTCGCTTCAAAGATGATGTTAATGAAGTGCAATCTGGAGTTGAGTGTGGTATCGGCGTGAAAAACTACAAAGACGTGAAGCCTGGCGACCAGATTGAAGTCTTTGAGCGTGTTCAGATAAAAGCAACGCTCTAATGGCACAAGAGTTTAGCCGTACCAGTCGAATTGGTGAAGTCATTATGCGTGAGTTAGCGCAAATGATTCAGCAAGAAGTTTCTGATCCACGTGTTGGCATGGTGACCGTGTCACATGTGGATGTCACATCAGATTTAAAATATGCCAAAGTGTATGTCACAAGATTAAATGGCGTCGAATCAGATCAAGATGTTGATGAATGTATCGCGGGCCTAACCAATGCCGCAGGTTTTTTGAAACGCGGTATTGCAAAACGTGTTGAAATTAGAACGACTCCAGAACTACGTTTTTATTATGATAAGTCGTTAGAACACGGCTTCCATATTGATGAACTTATCGCTAAAGCCAATAAAGATCTTTCTAACGACTAAAGCACAATGGGGCGTCGCAATAAAAAAGGTCGGAATATCACCGGTATTGTCGTAATTGATAAACCGACTGGCCGAAGTTCGAACCATGTCCTTCAGCAGGTTAAACGGCTTTTCGATGCTAAAAAAGCCGGACACACTGGTAGCTTGGATCCTTTAGCCACGGGTGTATTACCTATCTGCTTAGGGGAAGCAACAAAATTATCTGCTTACTTATTAGGCGGTGATAAGCGTTATCACGTGACATGCCAGTTGGGTCTTATTACCGATAGTGGGGATGCTGATGGCGAAGTATTACAACAATTACCGATCCCCAATTTTACGGAACAACAACTACGCGACGTCATCGAACAGTTCAAAGGCGAACAGCATCAAGTTCCGCCTATGTACTCTGCTTTAAAGCATAAAGGTCAACCACTTTATAAGTTTGCTAGGCAGGGTATTGAAATAGAAAGAAAATCAAGACAGGTCACTATTTTTGATATTGTATTAATATCCTTTACAGCAGACAGTTTTACGCTTGATGTGAGTTGCAGCAAAGGCACTTATATTCGGACTTTGGTAGAAGGTATTAGCCATGCACTGGACACCGGAGGGCATGTCACGATGCTACGCAGGATTGAATCAGCGGGCTACGAGATAGCAAAGGCGGTTTCAATAGAACAAATAGAAGCGGTCGCAGAACAAGGTGTCGAAGCATTAGACAAACTCCTCTTACCGTCAGAAGATGCACTACCAAGCTGGCCAAGAATAACAATAGATGATCAGCAGGTATCAGCCTTAAGACATGGTCAAACGACACAAGTATCAGAGGACTATAAAAGCGCAAAAATCCGTTTATTTGATCAGCATAATACCTTTTTAGGTTTAGGCGAAATGACTGAAACGGGCACTGTATCACCAAAGCGCGTTTTTGTTGTCGAAGAAACGTCGTAAAATCCTTGTTTATCAAATGGAAACTCGGTAGAATTGCCGCCTTTAATTGGTTGGATATTTTGGTCTGAAATGGCTGAGGTAATCCAGAATTTAGCTAGTAGGATTAACCTACGAAAAAGTTGGAGTTGTTAATGTCATTATCACTAGAACAAACAAAAGAAGTTATCGAAAAATACAAACGTTCTGAAACAGATACCGGTTCTGCAGAAGTACAAATTGCATTGCTAACAGCGCGTATCACAAACTTATCAGAGCATTTCAAAGATAACGCACACGATCATCATTCACGCCAAGGTCTATTAAAAATGGTCAGTGGTCGTCGTAAAATGTTGGATTACTTGAAAAAGAAAGACATCGCACGCTACCGTGATTTGATCGCAAGCTTAGGTTTACGTCGCTAAGTTTTGCTTAACGTGAAGTATGTAAATCAACAAGCTTTATGCCTACATAGCGATGGGTTAGGTTTAAGTATTTAAAAAATGCCCCTGAAGCGCAGTGCTTCAGGGGCATTTTTGTTAGAAATTTGAATACGACGGAATAGGCCGTTCGTATCATCAGACAGAATAAAGGAAAGAAACAGTGAATTCAGTAAAAAAGACAGTTCAATACGGTGAACATAGTCTCAGTCTAGAAACAGGTAAAATTGCACGCCAAGCCGGTGGTGCTGTTATTGCCAGCCTAGGTGAAACATCTGTCATGGTGACAGTGGTTGGTAAAAAATCAGTCCAACCTGGCCAAGACTTTTTTCCTTTAACCGTTAACTATCAAGAAAGAACTTATGCAGCGGGTAAAATCCCAGGTGGTTTTTTCAAACGTGAAGGTCGTCCAAGTGAAAAAGAAACATTAACATCACGTTTAATCGATCGCCCATTACGTCCACTATTTCCGAAAGGCTTTTTAAACGAAGTCCAAGTCATTGCGACTGTTGTTGCACTTGACCCAGAAATCGACCCAGATATTCCTGCTATGATTGGTGCTTCTGCAGCATTAGCAGTATCAGGCATTCCCTTTAATGGCCCTATTGCAGGTGCACGTGTCGGTTACATTGAAGGCAATTACGTTTTAAACCCAAGCAAAGCACAATTAGCTGAAAGTCAATTAGACTTGGTCGTTGCAGGTACAGACTCAGCCGTATTAATGGTGGAATCAGAAGCATCTGAATTACCAGAAGAAGTGATGCTTGGTTCTGTTATGTTTGGCCATGAACAATTACAAACAGCAATTCAGCTTGTTAATGATTTAAAAGCTGAAGTCGGTAAAGAAGCGTGGGATTGGACAGCACCAGAAAAAGATCCAGCAATCTACGATGCGGTTAAAGCCAATGCCTATGCTGGTATCGAAAATGCTTACACCATGAGCGACAAAATGGAACGCCAAGATGCATTAGCAGCTATTCGTGATGCGGCTGTTGAAGCATTAGCCGGTGAAGAATCTGAAATGTCAGCTGATGATGTTAAAGGTGCTTTCTCTAAATTAGAAAAAGAATTAGTACGTGGTCGCATCATCGCTGGTGAAAAACGTATTGATGGCCGTGATACAGCAACAGTACGCCAAGTGACGGTTGAGACAACAGTCTTGCCACGCGTTCATGGTTCAGCGCTATTCACACGCGGTGAAACACAAGCGGTTGTAGTTGCAACATTAGGTGCAGAACGTGATGCTCAAACGATTGATGCGGTTGAAGGTGAATACCGTGACCGTTTCATGTTGCATTACAACTTCCCTCCATTCTGCGTGGGCGAAACAGGTTTTGTTGGTTCGCCAAAACGCCGTGAAATCGGCCATGGTAAATTAGCAAAACGCGGTATCCAAGCGGTTATGCCGACAGCTGAAGAATTCCCATATGTTGTTCGTGTTGTTTCTGAAATCACAGAATCAAACGGATCAAGTTCTATGGCCTCTGTTTGTGGTACAAGTTTGGCGTTAATGGATGCTGGTGTACCGATTAAATCACCTGTTGCTGGTATCGCAATGGGCTTAATCAAAGAAGATAACGGCTATGCTGTCTTAACCGATATCTTAGGCGATGAAGATCACCTTGGTGATATGGACTTTAAAGTAGCAGGTACCGATAAAGGTATTACAGCGCTTCAAATGGATATCAAGATTGAAGGCATCAACGAAGAAATCATGCGTACTGCATTAGCACAAGCGCGTGATGGCCGCTTAACGATTCTTGAAACGATGAATGCGAACATTGCAACACACCGTCAAGAAATGTCTGAATTCGCACCACGTATTATCACCATTAAGATTAATGCTGATAAGATTCGTGACGTGATTGGTAAAGGCGGTGCAACTATCCGTGCTTTAACAGAAGAAACAGGTGCGACTATCGACATTCAAGATGACGGTACAGTGATGATTTTTTCTTCTGATAATAATGCCGGTCAAGATGCGTTACACCGCATTGAACAAATCACTGCAGAAGTTGAAGTGGGCAAAATCTACCAAGGTACTGTTGCTAAATTGATGGACTTCGGTGCATTCGTCACAATTCTGCCAGGTAAAGATGGATTAGTTCATATTTCACAAATTTCAGATGAACGCGTTGAAAATATCAGCGATAAATTGTCTGAAGGTGATAGCATCAAAGTGAAAGTGTTAGAAGTTGATCGTCAAGGCCGTATTCGCTTAAGTATGAAAGCGGTTAATGAAGACAGCGAAGGCTAGACCTAAGTTAAGAAAAATAAAAAGCCCCGAACTATCGGGGCTTTTTTATGCCTAAAGTTAACGACCATTTATACAGTTAGGATTCAGTATTTAACTTAAGCTATTGAAATAAATCATCTAAATAAAATCAGTTTCACTTTTATGCCAATGTCGACAATAATGGCATTCTAAATATATTAAGAATTTAAAGGGCAGCAATTGGATTTCGCAAAAATTTTTATCATTCTATTAATTTTGATTGTCATGTTCTGCTTATTCAGAGCGCTATATCATATGGTGAGTTCTAAAGGTCAAAAACAGGCTGATGGCGTTGCGAACTTCTTAACATTAAGGGTCACTTTTTCTGCTGTTTTGATCGCTTTTCTTGTTTTAGCGAATTATAAAGGTTGGATCGAGTTTCATGGTCCATACCAAGATCCAAGATTAGTACATCAACATCAACTCGAAAAAAATCAAGTAGAAGAAAAAGCAGCCGAATAATACGAATTAATGATGAATCTAAAGCGCTTGTAACCATGAATCTCATTTGGTTTCGTCAGGATCTACGCGTTAAAGACAATCCTGCGCTAATTGAAGCAGCTAAGCAGGGTGACATATTACCTATCTATATCCTTGATGATAACAACGCCGGCGAAAATAAAATGGGGGCGGCTAGTCGAGTTTGGTTACATCATGCATTACATGACTTAAATCAAAGCCTAGAAGGGCATTTGCAGTGTTATCGAGGTCAGCCCACTACTATTCTGCAACAACTCTGTCAGGACAAGGCCATCACAACTGTGTACTGGAACCGGTGTTATGAACCTTGGCGTATTGACCGAGATAAGAAAATTAAACAAACCTTGTTAAATCAGGGTATCAGCGTAAAAAGCTTCAATGCCAGCCTATTGTGGGAACCTTGGCAAACGCTAAAAAAAGACGAGACCCCATATAAAGTTTTCACACCTTTTTACCGCCGTGGTTGTTTAAATGCCATTGAGCCGAGAATACCGTTTGAAGAACCCAAATATCTGACTTTTATTGATAATAAACAACATAAGAAGACAATAGAGGATCTAAACTTATTACCTAAAACGCGATGGCATACCACAATAGAGCAACAATGGGATATTTCTCAAAAAGGTGCAGAAAATGCCCTAATTACTTTCTTTGAACAAGGTGTTCAAGCTTATAAAGCAGGGCGAAACTTTCCCGGGCAACAAAATACCTCGAGATTGTCACCTTATCTACATTTCGGCCAAATCTCACCAAATCAAGTTTGGTATCAGAGCTATAACCGTGAGCAAACCGGCGATCTAGACACATTCCGAAGTGAAATTGGCTGGCGAGAATTTTCATACAGTTTGCTCTATCATTTTCCACAATTACCAATACAAAACTTGCAAGCCAAATTTGACCGTTTTCCTTGGCAGTGGGGTGGGGATAAATTGACCGCATGGCAACAAGGAAAAACAGGCTACCCTATTGTCGATGCTGGCATGAGAGAGTTATGGCAGACTGGCTTTATGCATAATCGTGTTCGCATGATTGTCGGCTCATTCTTAGTTAAAAACTTATTACTACATTGGCAGCAAGGCGAAGCTTGGTTCTGGGATTGCCTTGTTGATGCGGATCTCGCTAGCAATAGTGCAAGCTGGCAATGGATAGCAGGCTGCGGTGCTGATGCAGCGCCTTACTTCAGAATCTTTAACCCGGTTACGCAAGGTGAAAAGTTTGATAAAGAAGGGGAATATACACGGCGGTATGTGCCTGAATTAAAGGGACTACCTGATAAATATTTATTTAAACCTTGGGAAGCACCTGAAGCGGTTCTAAAACAAGCAGGTATTAAATTAGGTGAGTCATATCCTATGCCAATTGTAGATTTAAAAGAATCTAGGGAGCAAGCACTCGAAGCCTTTAAAACACTAAAGGCAATACAATAAATGTTTAGAATGGGCACAGCAGTTTCGATGTTACTAATGAGCCTAGTCATAGCATGTAAGCCTGTAAATCAGCTGGTTATCAATGAGCAGAAACAAGCCGAAATCGATCAATTTGCAATAACACATTTAGATAAAGTACAACGGCTCTCAATACGTGACAATATCGAATATTGCGGTTTATTAATCATCAATAGTGTCGGTGAAATAAGTGCAACAAAAGCGCAAGCAGGTGATCGCGACAGTTGTGAAATTGATAGTGAATTCGGTGAAGACACCATGATAGTGGCTTCTTACCATACGCATGGTGCATACAGTCTCGATGCAGATACTGAAGTCCCTTCTATCGACGATTTGGAAGGTGATTTTGAAGAAGGTATAGATGGCTATATTTCAACGCCAGCAGGTAGGGTTTGGGTAAACCGTGTTGAAGATGAAAAATCTTACTTATTATGCGATACAACTTGCGTCATTGCCGATCCAGACTTCAAGGCGTGTCCACGTTTCTTACCCGCAAAAAGCTACACCATAGAAACATTAGAACAGCGCGAAGAAAATGATACTGGTGAATGTTAAATACCGAGAGCTTGGAGTTAAAAGTCCTTAGTCACATATCGACTAGTCATGTAGAATAGCGGGTTTTCTATAACACTTGCTTCCCATGGCTGATCTACAGACAGAACTAAAAAAACGGCGGACTTTTGCGATCATCTCGCATCCTGATGCTGGTAAAACAACGATTACAGAGAAACTATTGTTGTTTGGTGGTGCTATTCAAATGGCAGGGAGTGTTAAGTCACGTAAAACCGATCGGCATGCAACGTCAGATTGGATGGAGATGGAAAAAGAGCGTGGAATCTCAGTCACGTCATCTGTGATGCAATTTCCTTATAAAGATCGCATCGTCAATCTACTTGATACGCCCGGTCATGCCGACTTTTCAGAAGATACTTATCGGACCTTAACCGCTGTTGATTCAGCCTTAATGGTCATTGATAGTGCAAAAGGTGTTGAAGAAAGAACCATTAAATTAATGGAAGTCTGTCGACTGCGTGATACCCCTATTTTGACCTTTGTTAACAAGTTAGATAGGGAAGGGCGCGATCCGATCGACGTCTTGGATGAAATTGAAGATATACTGAATATCCAATGTGCGCCGATCACTTGGCCAATAGGCATGGGTAAAAACTTCAAAGGCATCTTTCATCTATTAAAAGACAGTGTGCACCTGTTCGAACCACACAGCAGTGAAGTAGGAGAAGTGGTCGAAGGTTTAGATAACCCACGTTTAGATGAGTTGTTTGGTGACCTAGCAGTCGAGTTGCGTGAAGAAATTGAATTAGTCCGTGGTGCTAGCCATGAATTTGATTTAGAAAAGTTTTTGGCTGGAGAATTATCGCCTGCTTTTTTTGGTAGTGCGATGAACAATTTCGGTATAACAGAGTTGATGGATTCTTTTGTCGAATATGCGCCGATGCCACAACAGCGCGAAACTAAAACGCGTGTTGTTGAAACGAGTGAAGCGCCATTCAGTGGCTTTGTCTTTAAAATTCAAGCCAATATGGATCCAAAACACCGAGATCGGGTGGCTTTTTTGCGTGTCTGTTCGGGGCAATACAGGAAAGGGATGAAGTTACGCCAAACGCGAACAGGCAAAGATGTGACGATTGCCAATGCCGTAACATTTATGGCAGCAGAACGTGAACAAGCACAAGATGTTTGGCCAGGTGACATTTTGGGTTTACACAATCATGGCACGATTCAAATTGGCGATACTTTTACAGAAGGTGAAGATATTCAATTCACAGGTATTCCTTATTTCGCACCTGAATTGTTCCGTCGAGTCAGGTTGAAAGATCCGCTTAAGACCAAAGCGCTATTAAAAGGCTTACAACAATTAAGTGAAGAAGGGGCAACTCAACTATTCCGACCGTTGGACAACAATGATTTAATCCTGGGTGCGGTTGGTGTTTTGCAGTTTGATGTGGTCGTCCACCGCCTGAAGGGCGAATATAATGTCGATTGTGCTTATGAGCCAGTTCAAGTGTATACCGCAAGATGGGTCTATTGCGATGACGATAAGATCTTAGAAGAATTCAAGAAAAAAGCTTCTCAAAACTTAGCATTAGATGGGGCAGGCGGCCTCACCTATATAGCGACAACACGGGTTAACCTCGATCTCACGATGGAGCGGTGGCCAGATATTGAATTTAAATCGACTCGTGAACATACTTAGTGCATATGAGACATTTTTAGCGCATTATCTAGTTTAAAAAATGATGAACAATGCTGTTTAATCGAAAGGCCAAATTATGAAAGTCAGATCAGTGACTAAAAATAAAGGTAAACCCGTGATTACGCTATCACCGCTTGATACGCTGGATAAAGCGGTGACTTTGATGATGGACCATCGTATTGGCTCAGTTCTAATTGTCGATCCTGAAGAGCTCGTAGGGATACTGTCAGAACGGGATTTATTACGCGTTTTACATCAAGGACTGGATCAGTCTTTAGCCAATATCACAGTCAAAGAAGCGATGACACCTAACCCGATCGTCTGTGATCCGGATGAAAGCCTAGAAGAAGCGATGACAAAGATGGTCGATAATAATATCCGTCACTTGCCCGTCGTTTATAAAGGCAAACTGGAAGGGATGCTATCGATTACAGATATTGTTGAAGAGTTATTGAAAAAAGCCAAGTTCGAGAATAAATTACTGAAAAATTATATACAGAACTGGCCGGAAGAAATGGAAGCGGAACAATAAGTTTGAGGTATTAGGCGCTTTCTAATGCGCTGTCATACTCGATTTTAAGCTTGTTTTCGGTAGCAAATTCGATAAGGAATTCGAATAACATTTCATCATCTTGTTCCAATGATGCTTCAACGACAACACACTTAATACCGTTGATAGAAGCAAGGGATACGCAAGGGTGAAAAGTAATACGCCTATTTTTATCGTAACTGGCAACAGCACCACATAAACGTTCGGCCCAATCACTAGGACGAAATTTACGCCCATCTTGTGTGAGTCCGTGGAGAATGACTTTCGTTGGTGCTGACATCTTGCTTTCTCAAAGTGAATAGCTAGAAACTTGAAGACATTTTACGGCATTTTTAAGATGTGATCTGTATTAATTCAACTATTTTTTATAAGGATAAAATTTTATCCAAGAACTGGATAAAAAAAGGACTAAAAATATGCTTAGGAATGTGATGAAAAAAGGCGTTATAGGGCTGTTACTAATTATCATATCTATCCTAATAATACGCCTGGTTTTATTTAAAGGGCCTGTTCAATCACCTGACAAGCTTCCCACCAGTCCTATTATCGATATGCACGTACATATTGCGGGCTTAGGGTATGGCGACAGTGGTTGCTTCGTAGCGGAAGTGATGCGAGAGAGTTATAAGTTTGATTACTACCTGGGGGCTTTTGGTGTTAATGAGCATCTTCTGAAGAAGGAAGGCGATCAAGTTTTGGTTAAACGTTTATCTGAAACGGTAGCAGCCGCATCCCATTTGGATGCTGTTGTTGTGCTCGCCTTGGATGGTATCGTCAATGAGCAAGGGGAATTAGATCGAGAACAAACCCAAGTTTACATTCCTAATGACTACGTTGCTGAGCAAGCCGATTTATATCCGAATATATACTTTGGCGCCAGCATAAACCCATACAGACACGACGCACTCCTTCGTTTGGAACAAGTCAAAAAACAAGGTGCTAAACTCATAAAATGGATACCGAATATTCAGCATATTGATCCGAGTGATCAGCGTTTAACGGATTTTTACTTAAAAATGAAAGCGCTGGGTTTGCCCTTATTAAGCCATGCTGGGCAAGAACGCTCTTTTGCAGAGGCGATTGATGAGTACGGCGATCCGAAACGCCTGATACTGCCGCTATCACTCGGTGTTAAGGTCATTGCGGGTCATATAGCCACGACAGGTGAGAGCCATGGAGAGAGTAATTATCAACGCATTTTGACTATGTTTAAAGACTATCCCAATCTTTATACTGATATCTCAAGTCTGACTCAACTTAATAAGTTGGGTTATATCAATAAAGCAATAGTAGATCCGAGATTAAAAGGGCGCTTAATTTATGGCAGCGATTTTCCACTCGTGAATATGGCCTTAGTATCACCCTATTATTTTCCATTTAATCTGACGTTCGAACAGATGCAATCTTTATCAAAAATAAACAATCCATTTGAAAGGGATATCGTCTTAAAACAAGCGCTTGGTGTGCCCAAGGATATTTTTGCACGCAGTGCATCCATCTTAAAAATAACCCCTGAAATACCGCCGGAATAAAGCGAAAACAGATCGAGATAAAAAAGATTGCCTGAAAACGCCATTCAGTGATTTTGATCAACCATAAAAGCCCGTATAATGACGGGTTTCTTTAACCAAGCGCAATGGGACCATTTGTGGCCGATTACAAACATACATTAAACCTGCCAGCAACCAAGTTCCCAATGAAAGCGGGCTTGCCGAATCGTGAACCATTGATGCTAAAGCGTTGGCAAGAGATTGATCTGTACCAAAAAATGCGAGATACGGCACAAGGTCGTCCTGAATTCATCTTGCATGATGGTCCTCCCTATGCCAACGGCGATATTCATATCGGCCATGCAGTTAATAAGATTCTTAAAGATATCATCTTAAAATCCAAAACGCTTTCAGGTTTCGATACGCCTTATGTACCAGGTTGGGATTGTCACGGTTTACCTATCGAGCTCAATGTTGAAAAGAAAGTTGGTAAGCCTGGCGTTAAAGTGTCAGCCAGTGAATTTAGAAAAGCCTGCCGTACTTATGCGCAAAAACAAGTCGATGGTCAAAGAGAAGACTTTAAACGGCTAGGTATCCAAGCAGAATGGGAAAACCCATATCTGACAATGGATTTCAGTTTCGAAGCCGATATCATCAGAACCTTAGGTGAAATCGTTAAACAAGGTCATCTACACAAAGGTGTTAAACCCGTTCATTGGTGTATCGATTGCGGTTCAGCATTGGCTGAAGCTGAAGTTGAGTACGAAGATAAAACGTCACCAGCCATTGATGTCCGTTTTAAAGTTATTGATACAGCAGCATTTGAACAAGCAACAAGCTTGTTAGGCAAGGGTGATATCAGTGTACCTATTTGGACAACGACGCCTTGGACATTACCGGCTAACCAAGCCGTTTCATTACATCCTGAGTTTGATTACGTGCTTGTTCAAGCAGCAGATGAATGCTTGGTGTTAGCCGAGGATTTATATGAGTCGGCACTCGAGCGTTATGGGATGGAAGCAACGGTCATCGGTCGGTTCAAAGGGGCAGTGTTAGAAAATTTACAGCTACAACATCCTTTTTATGACAGACAAGTCCCTGTTATCTTAGGTGAGCATGTCACAGCTGAAGCAGGAACGGGCGCAGTTCATACCGCGCCAGGTCATGGTCAAGATGACTTTGTTGTTGGCATGAAATATCAACTGGAAGTCAATAATCCAGTGGGTGGCAACGGTGTGTTTTTACCGGGTACCGAGCATTTTGAAGGCGAATCCGTTTTTAAAGCAAACCCACACGTTATTGAAGTGCTAAAAGAAAAAGGCGCTTTGCTATGTCATAACGATCTTTTCCATAGCTACCCACATTGCTGGCGACATAAGAGCCCGATCATCTTCCGGGCGACGCCACAATGGTTTATTAGCATGGATCAAAATGGCTTACGTAAAGCAGCGCAGCAAGCGATCAATGACACAACATGGATGCCAGATTGGGGCCAAAAACGCATTGAAGGCATGGTCGAAGGGCGACCAGATTGGTGTATTTCTCGTCAACGGACATGGGGTGTACCGATACCTTTATTTGTACATCAACAATCGGGTGAATTGCATCCTGATACACAAGGTTTAATGGAACAGGTCGCTGTTCTGGTTGAACAGCAAGGGATTGATGCTTGGTTTGAAATGGAGCCGAGCGAACTACTGGGTGACCAAGCTGCAGACTATGAAAAAGTATCTGATACTTTAGATGTTTGGTTTGATTCAGGCGTGTCACATGCTTGCGTTTTGGCACGCCGTGATTACCTTAATAGACCTGCCGATCTTTACTTAGAGGGTAGCGACCAGCATCGTGGCTGGTTCCAGTCGTCGTTATTAACATCGGTTGCATCAACAGGTGTTGCACCTTATAAAGCCGTGTTAACGCACGGTTTTACAGTCGATGCTGACGGTAAAAAAATGTCTAAGTCATTAGGTAATGTCGTATCACCACAAAAAGTGGTTAAAAACCTAGGTGCTGACATTATCCGACTTTGGGTTGCCTCATCTGATTACAGTGCGGAAATGAGTGTTTCAGATGAAATTCTCAAACGAACAGCAGATTCTTATCGACGCATCCGTAATACTGCGCGTTACTTATTATCGAATCTGTCAGATTTTAATCCAGCAACAGACAGTGTTGCGATGGAAGATATGTTGGCACTCGATCAATGGGCGATTGGTCGTGCTTATCATTTTCAACAAGATATTCTTGCTGCTTATCATGGTTACCAGTTCCATGTTATTTATCAAAAAATACATAATTTCTGTGCCAATGAAATGGGTAGCTTATATTTAGATATCACCAAGGATCGTCAATATACGATGCAAGAAAATAGTGTTGGCAGACGCTCAACACAAACGGCGATGTACCATATTTTAGAAGCATTAACACGGTGGATGGCACCGGTTCTGAGCTTCACTGCTGATGAGTTGTGGGAATATTTGCCGGGTGAACGTAACGAGTCAGTGATGTTAAACGAATGGTATCAAGGCTTAAAACCATTGTCAGAAGAGGCTGAGCTTGATGTCGCATTCTGGGATAAAATCTTTGCCGTACGTGATGCAGTTTCTAAACAATTAGAAGCATTACGTAATGATAGCAAGATAAAAGGTGGTTTAACGGCTGAAGTGACGATGTATGCTGATGAAGCCGTAATGAAAGTACTCGACAAGGTAAAGGCTGAACTGAAATTTATCCTAATTACCTCCAAAGTGACCGTGTTGACATTGGATGAAAAGCCCGCTGATCTGGAGATGTCAGATGTCGAAAGCTTAGCTATTTTAGCTGTTCCAACAGAACATGCACGCTGCGATCGGTGCTGGCACCAAACTGAAGATGTCGGACAAGATGAAACACATCCAGAATTATGTGGCCGATGCATCGAGAACGTCGATGGTGAAGGGGAACAACGTCACTACGCTTAGTGACGAAAGGTCATGTTGAAATATCTCATTATCTCGGCGATTGTTATAGGGCTTGATCAAGTCACTAAGTGGCTAATGGTTTCGTGGCTAGCGTTGTATGAGACTGTTGCCATTATGCCTTATTTCAACCTGACGATGGCACATAACCATGGTGCAGCGTTTAGTTTTTTAGCTCAAGCGGGTGGCTGGCAACGTTGGTTCTTCATCGTTTTGGCTATTGTGATTAGTACCGTGTTATTAGTTTGGCTATCAAAGTTAAAACCAGAAGCAAAATTAGAAGCCGTCTCACTTAGCCTTATTTTAGGCGGAGCGATTGGTAATGTGATTGATCGTATTTATTACGGTTATGTGATCGACTTTTTAGACGTTTATATTGGCAATAGTCATTGGCCTGCTTTCAATGTCGCTGATGCTGCTATATGTATTGGTGCCGTGCTGTTGATTATAGATAGCTTTAAATCTGAGCCAGAGTCACAAACATCATGAATGCTTGCGATCAAGCCTTACCGAATATCACTGCTTTAAAACCGTATCAACCCGGTAAACCGATAGAAGAGTTAGAACGTGAATTAGGGTTGAGTAATATTATCAAATTGGCTTCGAATGAAAACCCATTGGGCCCATCTAAGTCAGCCTTGAATGCAATAGAACAGGCATCTAAAGAATTAACCCGTTACCCAGACGGTAATGGTTTTAGCCTAAAAGCGGCATTAGCTGAACATGTACAATTAACAGCGGACCAAATCACGCTGGGAAATGGCTCGAATGATGTACTTGAATTATTAGCGCGTACTTTCGTCTCGTCCAATGATGAAGTGATTTTTTCGCAATATGCGTTTGCAGTTTACCCACTAGTGACACAAGCCATTGGTGCTAAAGCCGTCATTGCACCTGCGAGTGACTTTGGTCATGATTTGGATGCGATGACGACTTTAATCAGCGAGCAAACCAAGCTGATTTTTATTGCCAACCCAAATAACCCAACGGGTACCGCGTTAGCACCGCAGCAGATAGAGATATTTTTAAAGCAAGTGCCTGAGTCAGTGATTGTGGTATTAGATGAAGCTTATGTGGAATATACAACGCAGCAATTTAATACGGTTACTTGGTTAGCAAGCTATCCCAATTTAGTCATTACCAGAACATTTTCGAAAGCTTATGGCTTAGCCGCATTACGGGTGGGTTATAGTTTATCCTCTCCAGAGATCGCAGACTGTTTAAACCGTATTAGACAACCGTTTAATGTTAATAGCCTAGCGTTAGCTGCAGCAGTAGCGGCTTTAGCAGACAAAGATTATATTGAACAAAGTAGACAATTGAATGAGGCGGGTTTGAAACAGTTTGTAACAGGTTTTGAACAATTAGGCCTTACTTATATTCTTTCAAAAGGCAATTTCATCACAGTTGATGTTAAGCGTAATGCCGACACTATTTATCAGTCATTATTGCAACAAGGTGTGATTGTTCGGCCAATAGCAAATTATGGCTTGCCACAACATTTGCGTATCAGTGTTGGTTTGGAAGAAGAAAATCAACGTTGTCTTGATGCTTTGGCTATGGCCTTGGAGCAGGAGTTATGATTAATCGCTTAGCGATCATTGGTATTGGTTTGATCGGTGGATCATTATCACTGGCTTTAAAACAAGCGGGTCAAGTCAAACACGTTGTGGGTTATGCCAGAAATGAAGCCACACGAGAACAAGCGCTATCTTTAGGTATCATAGATACAGCGGCTGCGTCGATAGAGACAGCTATCAAGGGGGCCGATATTATCGTATTAGCCGTCCCCATGGGGGCAATGGCCTCGGCCTTAGCAGAAATATCACAACATCTGACGGATAATACGATCATCACGGATGCGGGTAGCACAAAGGCAGATGTTGCCAAGGCAGCAGCCGATAAATTGGGCAATAGAATTAGCCAATTTGTACCTGGTCATCCTATTGCCGGAACAGAAAAGAGTGGTCCTTCAGCGGCGTTCGCGACACTTTACCAAGATCATAAAGTGATTTTGACGCCAATGAAGCAAACTGATACCACGGCCGTCGAGGCGGTTAAAATGATGTGGCAACAAACGGGTGCGGAAGTCACCGAAATGACGGTAGAACACCATGATTTAGTCCTAGCAGCAACCAGCCATTTACCACATCTTTTATCATTTAATTTAGTCGGATTATTAGCACAAAACGAAGATGTCGATGAAGTGCTACGTTATGCTGCTGGTGGGTTTAGAGATTTCTCTCGTATCGCATCTAGTGATCCTGTGATGTGGCGGGATATTTGTTTGAGTAATCACGATGCGATACTGACATTATTACAGCAATATCAACAGCAGCTAGCAGAAATAGAACAAGCGATACAGAAGCAAGATGGCGATTACTTAATGACGTTGTTTCAAAGTGCAAAAACAGCACGTGATACACGGTTTGAAATGCCGAAAGAAAAAGACTGATAGTAAAAGTGATAACAATGAAAAATAATCAAATGGATTTGATATTAAGTGGAGTTTAAAACAGCGTGAGTGGACAACAACAAAAACAATATATCGTTCAACCGGGCGGGAAGCTAACCGGTGAGTGTCGCGTGCCAGGGGATAAATCTATTTCGCATCGTTCTATTATGTTAGGTGCGATCGCCGAAGGGACGACAAATGTCACTGGTTTTTTAGAAGGCGAAGATGCACTTGCCACATTGTCTGCTTTTAGAAAAATGGGCGTAGAAATAGAGGGACCAGAACAAGGTCGCGTCACTGTACATGGTGTTGGAATGTACGGGTTGAAATTGCCGGAGGATGCGATAGATTTAGGTAACTCAGGGACATCCATTCGTTTACTATGTGGCTTATTAGCAGGACAAAATTTCAATACCGTGTTGAAAGGCGATAGCTCGCTAGCCAAAAGGCCAATGGGAAGAGTGATTGATCCACTGGCTAAGATGGGTGCCGTGATTGGCAGTAATGAGGGAAAACTGCCTTTGCATGTACAGGGTGGAAATACCTTATTTGCAATAGCATATGAATTACCGATGGCCAGTGCTCAAGTAAAGTCATGTTTATTATTAGCAGGGATGTATGCCAAGGGGAAAACGACGATCGTCGAACCAGCCCCAACGCGAGATCATTCTGAGCGAATGTTAGCGGGTATGTCATACCCTATCGAAGTGGAAGGCAATAAAATCACCATTGAAGGGGAAGGGAAATTAATCGCAACTGATGTTGATGTGCCTGCAGATATCTCCTCGGCAACGTTCTTTATGGTCGGCGCTGCGATAGCGCCAGGTTCTGATATAACATTACGCCATGTTGGGGTTAATCCAACACGGCTTGGTGTCATTAATATTTTAAAAATGATGGGCGCAGACATTACATTGAGTAATGAAAAAGTGACGGGTGGAGAACCTGTTGCAGATATTCGTGTTCGTTATGCGCCATTAAAAGGCATTGATATCCCTGTTGAGCAAGTGCCTTTAGCGATTGATGAGTTTCCAGCACTTTTTATTGCTGCAGCGTGTGCTGAAGGGCAAACAGTTTTAACAGGTGCTAAAGAATTACGTGTTAAAGAAAGTGATCGCATACAGGCGATGGCTGATGGTCTAGCGACATTAGGCATAGATGCACAAGCGACGGATGAGGGCATGGTTATTGAAGGTGGGGTCATGGGTTCTGGTGAAGTCGATAGTTTAGGTGATCACCGCATTGCGATGGCTTTTGCTATTGCTGGCTTACAAGCTGGCGGCACCATCGTGATAAAAGACTGCGCCAATGTTGCAACGTCATTTCCTAACTTTGTTGAATTGGCGACAACAGCTGGCTTAGTATTGGATGAAATAGATGGCTGATATTCCGGTATTGACGATTGACGGACCGAGCGGTTCAGGGAAAGGAACTGTCGCACAACGGATGGCAAAAGAACTAGGCTGGCACTATTTAGATAGTGGGGCGATATATCGTGTGCTGGCGCAAGCAGCATTAAAACATCAGCTGGATCTAACAGATGAATCAAGCATAGCGACATTGGCACAGCATCTCGATGTTGCCTTTGTGGTCGAAGATGACACATTGGTCGTGCTACTTGAAGGACAAGATGTCAGTACGCAAATTCGCTCCGAACAGGCGGGTAATGCCGCATCAAAAGTCGCCGCCTTACCGCAAGTACGGGCCGCATTATTAGAGCGGCAATATGCTTTTAGACAAGCGCCTGGGTTAGTCACAGATGGGCGAGATATGGGTACCGTGGTGTTTCCGGATGCACCCTATAAAGTATTTTTGAATGCCAGTGCCGAAGAACGTGCAAAAAGAAGGCATAAGCAGTTGAAAGAAAAAGGAATTGAGAGTAACCTAGCCGGCCTTGTTGCAGAAATTTCCGAGCGAGACCAACGAGATCGACAGCGAACAGTCGCGCCATTGAGGCCAGCTGACGATGCGATTGAGTTAGATTCTACCAGTTTGGGAATTGATGACGTATTTCATCGTGTCAGGGCAATATGCACTGATAGATAATTTTAGGTGCTTACTTTTTATACTTAAAATTGAAAGTAAGTTTTTTTAACTTCCTACGTAAAGTAGGACTTTTAGGGCGATTCTACTACTTGAGTAGAATCAAGGGTAACAATAATGAGCGAAAGCTTTGCTGAACTCTTTGAAGAGAGTCTAAATTCCACACCAATGCAAACAGGTAAAATCGTATCTGGCATGGTTGTCAGTGTCGGTTCCGATGTAGTCATGGTTAATGCTGGTTTAAAATCAGAAGGTGCCATACCTGTTGAAGAATTCCAAAATGAAAAAGGTGAAGTCACCGTTGTAGTCGGTGATATTGTCGATGTTGCATTAGAAACATTAGAAGATGGTTTCGGTGCGACACAATTATCACGTGAAAAAGCCAAAGCGGCAGAAGCATGGATCAAACTTGAACATGCCTTCGAAGCTAATGAAACTGTTATGGGTATCATGACAGGTAAAGTGAAAGGTGGTTTCACAGTTGAATTAGAAAATGTACGTGCATTCTTACCAGGTTCATTGGTAGATGTTCGTCCAATTCGTGATACATCGCATTTGGAAGGCAAAGAACTTGAGTTCAAACTGATCAAATTGGATCGTCCTCGTAACAACATCGTTGTTTCTCGCCGTGCCATCATGGAAGCAGAAAACAGTGTTGAACGTGATGCACTTCTAGAAGAGTTAGAAGAAGGTAAGAACGTTAAAGGTGTAGTTAAGAACTTGACTGACTATGGTGCGTTCGTTGACCTAGGTGGTATTGATGGTTTATTACACATCACAGATATGGCATGGAAACGTGTTAAACACCCGTCAGAAGTTGTCGCGATTGGTGATGAAATTGAAGTACAAGTACTGAAATTTGATAAAGAACGCGAACGTGTATCGCTTGGCTTGAAACAAATGGGCGACGATCCATGGAAAGACATTGCAAACCGTTACCCGAACAGCAGCCGCATCCAAGGTAAAGTTACAAACATTGCAGATTACGGTTGTTTCGTTGAAATTGAAGATGGTGTTGAAGGTCTTGTTCATATGTCTGAAATGGACTGGACAAACAAAAATGTACACCCATCTAAATTAGTACAATTAGGCGATGAAGTGCCTGTGATGGTATTGGATATTGATGCAGAGCGTCGCCGCATCTCATTGGGTATGAAGCAATGCCAATCTAATCCTTGGGAAGAGTTTGCGATGACGCACAACAAGGGTGACAAAGTATCTGGCTCAATCAAATCAATCACTGATTTCGGTATCTTCATCGGACTAGATGGCGGTATTGACGGCTTAATTCACCTTTCTGATATCACTTGGGAAGAAGAGAACGAAGAAGTTGTACGTGACTATAAAAAAGGTGATGAGTTAGAAGCGGTTGTATTAGCGATTGACCCAGAACGTGAGCGTATTTCTTTAGGTGTCAAACAATTACAAGATGACCCATTCTCTGAGTACATGTCTGAAAACCCACGTGGCAGTATCGTAAAAGGTAAAGTCACAGAAGTAGATGCACGTGGTGCAACAGTAGAATTAGCTGAAGGCGTTGAAGGTTACATTCGTGTTGCTGATATTTCGCGTGAACGAACTGAAGATGCAAGTAAGGTCTTATCAGTGGGTGATGAAGTTGAAGCGAAGTTTACGGGTATGTCTCGAAAAGACCGTGCACTGACGTTATCTATCAAAGCGAAAGATTCACAAGATGAAACTGAAGCATTGAAAGAGTACTCAAACGTCACGGCAAGCAATAACACTACTTTAGGTGATTTGTTAAAAGAACAAATGGATCAAAAAGAGAGTTAAGCTAAGAAAAGTAAAGGAGCATCTAAGTGATTAGATGCTCCTTTTATCTTAAGAGATTTGAAATAAAGTAGTGAATATAGAATCGGGGCAAAGCCTTGTCGCGGTTTTAAGGAATGCAAAATATGACAAAATCAGATTTAATTGAAATACTGTCCGAACGACAATCATTATTAAACTACCGTGATGTCGAACTAGCAGTAAAATTGATTCTAGAACAAATGAGTGAGAACTTATCTAACGGAGACCGTATTGAAATCCGTGGTTTTGGAAGTTTTACACTTCATCATCGCCCAGCCCGCGTAGGCAGAAATCCGAAAAGTGGTGAGTCAGTAACATTAGATGAAAAATACGTGCCTCACTTTAAGCCAGGTAAAGAATTACGCGACCGAGTGAATAACGCTGCAGGCTTTTAAAAAAGTGTTATGAAATTCAGTCAAGAAAATCCGACTGATGCCCAGTTAGTAAAATCTTATGGCGATCAGGTGGTTGTCATACAAGCAGGAACAAGCTCTGAGTTAACCACACTAAGTCAGCCTTTTATATTGACAGCTGAAGCATGTGATTTATCTGCGCAATTAAATCCTATCGCGGACTTAGCCGAAGAGGATATTGCCTACTTCAAATCTCAGGATATTGAAGTAGTCATATTAGGGCAAACAGATGTAACCAGAATCTCCCCCCAAATTGTTGTTCAATTAGCAAAACAAGCGATCGGCCTGGAACAAATGCCAATGGGTGCCGCTTGTAGAACATATAACTTACTCGTATCAGAAGGACGACGCGTTGCTCTGTACATCGATTTCAGTTAATTGATCCTGACTTCTCTTCGCAAACTGTTATTAGAACAGTTTGTATCACAGACAAAATAGTTTAAATTCCAATTTAACTATCAGCTATAAAATATTGATTAATATCGTGTTGAAATAAATACATACTATTTGAATATTATCCCTATTGACCCATTAGTCCGCAAAGCGGAAAATACCATACAAAATAAATGGTTAATAAATTAAGACAATAGTGAGTATTTACAAACTGATTGTTGTCCTAAGACACAAGCTGGAATGAGAGACGAGCTGGCTAGAAAGTCTTCAATAATATAGGTCGATAATGCAAGAGCAACAGCAATATAGTTTCGAAGTGGTGAAGTGGTTCACTTACATGGCAGTTGTATATTTTGTTATCGGAACGGGTGTTGGGGTATGGATAGCGGCTGAATTAGCTTGGCCAGCACTGAATTTTGATAACCCTTATATTAGTTTTGGGCGACTAAGGCCTGTCCATACAAATGCCGTTATTTTCGCATTCGGCGGTTCAACGTTGATGGCTTCAGCCTATTATGTCGTGCAACGGACATCCGGCGTAAGACTGTGGAGTGATAAATTAGCTTGGTTCAGCTTTTGGGGCTGGAATTTGGTTATTCTGGGTGCTGTTATTACTTTGCCATTAGGACTCACCCAATCAAAAGAATACGCTGAATTAGAGTGGCCATTAGATATTCTGATTGCTGCTGTGTGGCTAGCTTATACATTTAACTTCATCATGACCTTATCGATACGTAAGGTGTCACATATCTACGTGGCGAATTGGTTCTTTTTATCCATGATGGTGATGGTGACGTACCTACATGTGGTCAATAGCCTAGTGATTCCGGTTTCACTTTGGAAATCTTATTCTATTTTCTCAGGTGTGCAAGACGCGATGATTCAGTGGTGGTGGGGCCATAATGCAGTTGGCTTTTTCTTAACCGCGGGCTTCTTAGGCATTATGTATTACTTCGTGCCCAAACAAGCAAATAGGCCGGTATATTCCTATCGTTTATCTGTGGTTCATTTTTGGGGCTTAGCTTTTGGTTATGTTTGGTTAGGTGCCCATCATCTACAATACACAGCATTGCCAGATTGGACAGGCTCATTAGGCGCCGCTATTTCATTAGCGATGATTATTCCATCATGGGGTGGGGCGATTAATGGCTTGTTCACACTCAACGGTGCATGGGACAAGTTAAGAACAGACTATACGTTACGTTTTCTAGTCGTATCTTTAGCCTTTTATGCTATGTCGACATTTGAAGGGCCAGTAATGTCTGCTAAAACCGTCAATGCTTTATCGCATTATACGGATTGGACAATTGGCCATGTCCATTCCGGTGCTTTGGGTTGGGTAGCAATGGTGTCGGTCGGCGCGATTTATCATATGGTAGAAAAGCTATGGAATACCAAAGTTTATTCAGTCAATTTGATTAATATCCATTTTTGGTTAGCGACGATTGGTACAGTTCTCTACATTACATCGATGTGGGTATCAGGGATTATGCAAGGCCTAATGTGGCGTGCATATGATGAATACGGCAATTTAACCTATACCTTTGTTGAATCCTTGGCAGAAATGTTTCCGTATTACGCTATGCGTACAGTGGGCGGCTTTATCTTCTTTCTAGGTGCCTGCCTCATGTTATTTAATATTACGGTGACAATTAGAAAAGTCGAAACCAATCCGGCAAGTGATATGTCTAAAGTGGCGGTTATCTAATATGTCAGAACAACAAGATAAGAAACCCATTTCGATACAGGAACGGCTTGAAAAAAACATCTGGGCTTTGGTGCTCGCCACAGCTATGGTGTTGTCTGTAGGCGGTATTGTTGAAATCGTTCCTCTATTTTATTTGAAAACCACATTTGAAGACCAAGTGCATCCAGAATATGAAGAGTTATTGGGAGTACGACCTTATACCGCATTGGAATTAGCAGGCCGTGATATTTACCAACGCGAAGGCTGTTATTTATGTCATTCACAAATGATCAGACCTTTTAGGGATGAAAAAGATCGTTACGGTCACTATTCGTTGGCGGTGGAATCGAAATATGATCATCCTTTCCAATGGGGATCAAAACGAACGGGCCCTGATCTCGCTAGAGTCGGAGGGAAGTACTCAGATGAATGGCATATTCAACATATGATGGACCCAAGATCAGTGGTGCCAGAATCGGTTATGCCTAGTTACCCATGGTTGAAAACGGCAAAAATTGATGGTTTAGGAATGGAAAAAAGGCTAAAAGCGATGAAGGTTTTAGGCGTTCCTTATACCGAAGATGATATCCGAAATGCGGCTATTGACGTCGAGGGCAAAACAGAAATGGATGCGATGGTGGCCTATTTACAAGTGTTGGGCACAATGGTGAAGTTCCAACCAGGTAGAGATTATCGTGACTAAATTACAAGCGTATTTTCAGACAGATTGGCAAGCGATGACAGCAACAGACTGGGTTGGGCTTATCATTAATGTCGTGATCTTCATTGCGTTATTGGTTTTGTTTTACTGGGTATTCAATCCTAAGAATAAGCAAAAATTAGAAGCACATCGGCATTTACCCTTTAGAGATGAAAGTAAATCCTCTGGAAAAAAGCATGGCTGAAAGAGAAGAATACGAAAAAGTAAAAGATACAGGCCATAATTGGGATGGCATTACCGAATTGGACAATCCCCCACCGAGGTGGTGGTTGAATGCTTTGTACCTAAGCGGTTTACTGGTTTTAGTTTATTTTATTCTTTATCCATCACTACCCTTGGTTAATGACAGTACCAAAGGCTTATTAGGTTGGACTCAAATTGGGGAATATAAGCAAGATTTAGCAGCAATAGAGCAACGCCGAGCACCATATGAAGAAAAGTTTGCTCAAATGAGTATTACTGAGGTGCTTGAAGACCCAGAGATGCTAAATTACATTCGTGCCTCAAGCAAAGTGCTTTATGGCGACAACTGTGCAGCTTGTCATGGTATTGGTGGTCAGCCTCCGCAAGGAGCGGCCTATCCTGTTTTAGCAGATGATGATTGGCTTTATGGCGGTACGATAGACGATATTATGATGAGTATTGCGAATGGTAGAATTGGCCAGATGCCTGCTCATGCCGGCGCGTTGACAGAACAAGAGGTTACGGACTTAACGCAGTTTGTCATAGACAGTGCTAATGGTCTTCCTAATGAAGCGGGTCGTATATTGTATGACCAATATGGTTGTGCAATGTGTCATGGCGATGATGCAAAAGGTGACAAATATGCTGGTTCAGCCGATTTAACAGATAAGATCTGGCGTTTCTCAGGTACGGAAGAACAAATACGTCGTACTATCTTACATGGTGTTAATGATGGTTTTGATCCCCAAACTCGACTAGCCGTTATGCCGCAGTGGAGCGAAAAAATGGCAATCAAGTTAGAAATTAAAGCCGATGTCATTAATGCGGGTGAAAAAGTAGAAGCAATAAACTGGGAAGATGAATTAAATGGCAATGAGTCGGAACGATTATCGGAAAGCGACATAAAGAAATTAGCGATTTATGTGCACCAATTAGGTGGTGGAGAATAGAGCGTTAGCAGTCTTTAACGACAAACTTTGTAGCATATAACAATAATAAATCAGGATATTAAGGTCGAGCGCCACTAAGACAAGTTAATATTCGAACTAGGTAAGCCAAGTGAGTAAATCTGGGCAACAAAAGCAAAAACAAGCAGAGAATATTTATCAGCAAACAGCTGATTGGCAACTCAATACCGGTAATATAAAGATCGTAGCCAAACGTCTGTTAGGACGTTTTAGAAGCCTAAAATGGCTTGCAATGTTGACGTGGTTACCATTTTTCTTGGGCCCCTACATACGCTGGAATGGTCAACAGGCTATCCTCTTTGATATCCCAAATAGACAGTATCATTTCTTTGATTTAACGGTTTATCCACAAGACCTATGGATGCTGGCCTTAACCTTGGTCTTTTTTGCTATTTTATTGGCAGCCGTTACCAGTGTGGCGGGCAGAGTATTCTGTGGTTACTTTTGTTTTCAAACAGTTTGGACAGATATATTCACCTTAATTGAAGGAAAGTGTGAAGGTCAAACACCGAGCCAAGCCAGTAAATTTAATGCTGCGCCATGGACCTTGAACAAGTTATTGAGAAAAACCGTTAAACACAGTTTATGGTTATTAATAGCCTTACTAACTGGCCTGTCATTTACTGCCTGGTTTACGGATGCATTTCAACTTTGGCACGATTATCTGACTTTAGAAGCGGCCTTACCGGCCTGGATAGCATTGGCTGTTTTTACAAGCGGCACGTATGTTTTGGCTGGGTTTATGCGAGAGCAAGTGTGTTTGTGGTTATGTCCTTATGCCAGAATTCAAAGCGTTATGGTGGACCAAGATACTATTCTGCCGCATTATGATCAGGAACGAGGTGAACCGAGAGCAAAACTAAGAAAGCGCGCCATTAAAGAAGATACGGGCAGAGAAGAGAAAGGTAGCTGTATAGATTGTAATTTGTGTGTGGCAGTTTGTCCCACAGGTGTCGATATTAGGCAGGGGCAACAATTAGGATGCATCACCTGTGGACTCTGTATTGATGCCTGCGATGATGTTATGACAAAAACAAATCAGCCGACAGGATTGATTCGTTATGCTTCCCATAAAGAAATTCATCACAATGCGCAGCCAGTGCCGTTATATAAGCGCCCAAGAGTCGTGGTTTACATGACAATTATGCTATTGGCACTGACAGGGGTGGTATCAGGTGTAACGAGTCTTTCCCCAGCAGAATTTAATGTGTTGCATGAGAGACAACCTCTTTTTGTACGTTTAAGTGATGGCACGATTCAAAATAAATACACCTTAAAGCTACTCAACAAAACGCAACAAAACATGTTTGTGACAATCGATATTTCTGGTCTAGCCGGTGCTACATTGCATCAAGCAAGAATGACAGAAATTGAGCCTGGAAAAGTCTTACCACTGACAGTATTTGTTAGGTTGCCAGAGGCTAGATTGCAATCTGAAATTACGCCTATCACGTTTATTGCTAATATGAATGGTCTGATAGAAAATAACTTAACTTATCAAAGTATGTTTATAGCACCTAAACCATGAATGATGTGATCACAGAATGATTTCACAAAAAAACAAAGAGGCAATGAAAAACCCATGGGTGATAGGCCTACTGTTGTGTTTTACAATTTTTTTGATTGGAAATGTTACGTTTATTTATTTGGCATTTAGCCAAGCACCCAATTTAGTGTCTAGTGACTTTTATGAACGGGGCGAGCGTTATGAAGAAACGTTAAGAAAGGCACAAAATGAAAAGCAATTAAATTGGACAGGTGTTTTAATGGCACCACATCAGATAAATCGAGATCAATTACAAACTTATGATGTCGTTGTACAAGGTAAAGAATCGCAGATTATATCACCCAGCACAGTCATTTTGCACGCTTATCGACCTTCTGACGCTAGCGCGGATTTCCAAATTGAATTTGTTAGGCAACGGCCTGGTTTTTACCAAGCTAATATCGCATTTCCATTACAAGGTAGTTGGGATGTGATTGTAGAAGTAAAACAAAATGAACAGCGTTTTTTACTAACCAAACGTCTGACAGTTTCGCCTTAATACCGCGATGTTTGCTACTTGTTATCACTGCGGTTTAGATCTGCAAGCCGAATCTACATTTTCGGCCGTTATAGGGAATAGCGAGAAATCATTTTGCTGTCACGGTTGTCAGACCGTTTGCCAAACAATATATGACGCCGGGTTAGCCAGTTTTTATCAAAAAGCGCCAGAGTCACAGATACTGACACCACCAGCTGAAGACTTTGAATATAGCGACACGTCGTTTTATGACATAGAAGAAATTCAGGCTGATTATGTGACTCAGCAAGGTGAACTTAGTCATATCGATTTATTGGTTAATAATATCCATTGTGCAGCTTGTGTTTGGCTAATCGAAAAGTCTTTAAATAGGCAAAAAGGCATCGAAGAAGCACAGGTGAATTTCACAACCAAAAGGTTAAAAGTGGCCTGGCGGCCGCAAGATTTAAAGCTATCTAAAATATTTAAACTATTACAACAGATAGGTTATCAAGCGACTCCTTTCGAAAGTGATGAAGCGGAACAACAAGAAATAGCGACACATCGGCAATTGGTTTATCGCATGGCTTTTGCTGGTTTTGCCATGATGAACATGCTTTGGGTATCCATCGCTTTATACACAGGTGCAGATCAAGGCGAATTCAAAGTGTGGTTTTATTGGATTAGCTTTATCATTGCGACCCCAACTTTTTTATATGCTGGCTATCCTTTTATCAAACAGGGGTTAGGAGGACTAGCCAGGCGACAATTAACAATGGATTTACCCATTGCCATTGGTGCGACAGTAACCTATGCCTATTCGACTTATGTATTGTTAACACCAAGCAGTACAGGGCATATTTACTTTGATACTGTTGTGAACTTCCTTTTTGTCATCCTAGTCGGCCGTTATTTAGAAGCGGCAGCAAGAAGGAAAGCTTTGTCTGAGACCCATCGATTAATGACTTTACAGCCCAAACTAGCCACACGCATAGAAGCTGGTGAAAGTCAGGTCATCTCAATAAAAAAAGTGAAGGAAGGCGACATAGTTTTAGTGAAGCCAGGAGACAGTATTCCCGTTGATGGTAAGGTTATATCAGGCGAAAGTGCGGTAGATGAATCAATGTTAACAGGGGAATCTATCCCCATTGTAAAAACGGTTGGTGAGCGTGTGATTGCTGGCAGTATTAATACAGAAGGGGCTTTGAAAGTTGAAGTAGAACATGTATTAAAGCAAACCGCTTTAGCCAACATGTTGGAGTTGATGGCTAAGGCGCAACAAGATAAAGCCCCTATCCAAGCCTTAGCCGATAAGGTAGTACCTTGGTTTGTTTTAGCCACGCTAAGTTTAGCGATTGCCACATTTTTTATCTGGTATCAGATTGATTTTGAAAAAGCGTTATTAGCAGCAACCTCTGTTTTAATCATTACTTGCCCTTGTGCTTTAGGGTTGGCGACACCGATGTCGATGGCAATCGCAACGGGAGTCGCAGCTAAAGGCGGCGTAATATTGAAAAGTGGCATAGCATTGCAGCAATTAGCACGTGTAAATCATATGATATTTGATAAAACAGGGACCATAACACAAGGAAAGTTAAGCTTGTGTTATAGCGAGTCTTCAAAGGCGCTGACTGAGGAGGCGCTATTACAAATAGCCGCCTCAATCGAATCCTATTCGGAACACCCAATAGCGACAGCCATTGTGAGCGAAGCCAAAAAGAAAAACCTCACTTTACAAACCATCACACATTTTCAGAATTTTCCAGGCAAGGGTGTTAGTGCCGATATTGGGCAACAGCATTATCACATTGGCACACAATACTTTCTTGAGGAATTAGGGATAGAACTGGCTCCAAAATGGTTGGAAATGTTACAAAAATGTGAACAAGAAGTGATTAGTACGATATTTGTTGTTGAAGATAATGTTGTTTCTGGCATGATGGGATTTCGCGATAAATTGAGGTCAGACGCCAGTTTAACATTGGATACGCTACAAAATGAGGGGCTTTTTGTAGAGGTGTTGAGTGGTGATAAAGAACCAGTTGTTAAAGCAGTAATAAAGGGGTTAGGTGACTTAAATTACCAAGCCGAATTGTTACCTGAACATAAAGTACAAGTCATTAAAGCGAGACAGCAGCAGGAGAAAGTCATAGCGATGATTGGAGATGGCATTAACGATGCGGCAGCATTAACACAAGCAGATGTGGGCATTGCCATGTCTTCTGGCGTTGGCATGGCGGTTGAAGGTGCAGATATTGTGTTGTCACAAAATAAGCTGACGAGTTTATTAGTGGTCAAACAGGTGGCGGACAAAACCGTCAAAGTGATCAAACAAAATTTAGTGCTGTCATTGAGCTATAACATCATCATGGTGCCTTTAGCCATGATGGCAATTATTAATCCATTAGTCGCCGCTATAACCATGCCGATCAGTTCTTTATTGGTAATTGCAAATGCGAGCAGAATACAAACCAGCAATAAGGTTTCAGGCTAATGGAAGTGATCTATGGTTTATTACCAGGGATGCTAATACTCGGTGTGATTGGTGTTGCAGTCTTTATATGGGCTGTTAAAAGTGGCCAGTATGATGATTTGGACGGTGCAGCACATAGGGTACTACTGGATGAAGAAAATGATGATACAGACCAAAATGATGAGCAGGAAAAGTTAAAGTAACGTGTTGAAAATAAACAGCATAAGACAACGTTTAGAACTATGGTTAATAGGTACAATATTGGCCATTGTTGTTATTGCGGTGGCTGGTGTTTATAACAATATTCTTTTTTCAACAACACAGAAAGAACTCACAGAAAAAGTAATCCCGATCAGCGTCTTGGGGAGTGAGGTGAGCCACCTTGCTGCCGTATTAGCAACGCGGGAAAAACAATTATTAGTATCTAATTTGTTAGAGGTGCCGACAGGCAAAGCAACAAGTCAAGAATTTGAACAGCAGCTAGATGTACATTGGAAAAGTCTAAACATTTCTTTAGATGATGAATTGATTAAACAAGTGGCAGCAAAACTGCAAAAAAACTATCAACAATTCCTAAAGGTTGATGACCAACTACTAAAACGTATAGCCGAACATCAAGATAGTATGGCGGTCAAGCAGCAGCGTGTGGCTTATATTGAAAAGGCGCAACAGCAAGCACAGGCCGTGTTTGCAACGGTTTCGAAACAACAGAAAAGTAGACAGCAAACTACAGCGTCGAACGGCGCAAGTTTAATACCGGCTTTTACTGCACTTGAATTGGATATGCTAAGACTAAATAACTTAGTATTAAAAATAGGTAAACAAAAACAAACCAATGCCAGTTTAACTGAGACAGTAACAACTATAAAACAGGTCACACGTCGTTTAACGAATGAAATGGCCAAGTTAAAAACCATCCCGAATATAAGTTCAGAGACGTTAGCGACATTAGCTAAGTTAGCGAGAAGTGTACAAGCGATAAAAATAGCCGCGATAGAGAGCGATACTTCACTTTATCAATTGCGTTATCAACAAATGGTTGATGAAAAAGCGCTGATTCAGGCACAACAAGAATCAATCGAGTCGCTTAATCATTTAGTCGATGGGCTGAACGAATTAGCCAGTTTAATTAATGAACGCAGCTTGGAGGGGATTAATAGTTCTATTGCTGTAGCAGAAAAAACACGTTGGCTATTAATTGTGCTAACAATCGTGGTCGTTTTGGCCATGATTAAACTAATCTCTTCGATATCTCGCCGTGTTAATAAACCTTTAGCCGAAGTTAGAAAAGGCATGCATGCCTTGACGACGAGTGAGTTTGAAACGCGGTTAAATGGCGGACATTATGATGATGAATTCAAATTGTTGGCCAAAGACTTTAACAAGTTTGCCGCCACGACTCAGACATTAATCCACGATTGAGATGAAACCAAACAGTCCTTAGAGCATCAAGAGATACAACTAAGGACATTGTTAAATAATGTACCTGAAGCCATCATTACCTTAGATGAACAAGGCATTATTCAATCTAGTAACCCACATACCAAGCAAGTTTTGAAAGCCGACGAAAATGAGTTAATCGGACAACCATTGATGCGCTTTTTCGAACAGAGTGAAGAAATAGCAACAATACCGAATCTAATGGAGAAGTTGCCACAGAGCAAAGAGTTTAGTGGTTTAGATTATGATAAAAATCCTTTTACAATGTGGTTGTCGCTTAACCCAATAAAAGATAAGGATGAACAAGGTTTTGTTTGTGTTTTATCTGATGTCACTGCATGGAAGCAAACAGAACAAAAATTGAAACAGACGGGTTACGAACTCGATACAATTTTAGAAAATGCCATGGTAGGTATTGCTTTTATAAAAGACAGACAGTTATTACGTGTCAATTATAAATTCGAAGAAATATTTGGGCACAGTAGGGAGCAAATTGTTGGTAGGAGTACACGCCAACTATGTGCTGATGACGAAGCATTTCAAGAAATCTCGACAGAGGTTTATACACGACTCGAAGATGGCGATACCTTTGAAGGGGATATGCAATTTGTTAAACGGAATGGTGATGTTTTCTGGTGCAGCTTATCAAGTAAAGCTATTACGCCAGGTAGGCCTGAGAAGGGGGCAATTTGGATTTTCGAAGACATCACTAAACAGCGTGAGAATGATGAAAAATTACGAGATCTTGCCAGCTTAGATGCTTTAACACGCCTGCCAAATCGTAGCGTATTTAATGATAGATTGATGCATGCTATCCATAAGGCACAGCGTAACGCGAAACGGCTGGCCATTTCCTTCTTGGATTTAGACCATTTTAAACACATTAATGATTCACTCGGGCATAAAGCGGGAGACCAATTATTATGTGAAGTCGCAAAAAGATTGAAAGGGTGTGTGCGAGAAGGAGATACCGTTGCAAGATTAGGGGGTGATGAGTTCACCTTGATCTTAGAAGATATCCAATCAGTACAATATGTGGCGAAAATCGCTGAGAAAGTCATTGGCTCTGTGAGTCGTAGCTATGTCTTAGGTACAACAGAAGTAAATGTCAGCCCAAGTATCGGGGTCAGCCTCTATCCCGCAGATGGCCGTGACGTAGATGTGTTAGTCAGGAATGCTGATGCCGCCATGTATCACGCCAAAAATAATGGACGTAATAATTTCCAATTTTATTCAGCAGAAATGAATGCAAAAGCTGCACATCGCTTAGCAATGGAAACCAGCCTACGCCGTGCTGTAGAACAACAAGATTTCTATCTTCATTTTCAACCACAATTTGATATCAGCACGAATAAAATAATGGGTGCAGAAGCCTTATTACGGTGGAACAGCGAACAATGGGGAGAAGTTTCGCCAGCAGAATTTATCCCGATTCTAGAAGATACGGGCTTGATAGGGAAAGTGGGGCAGCAGGTACTGAGCCAGGCGTGTGAAGCGTATATGTCTTTGAGAGATAAACTCGATCCAGACTTTAGGATGGCGGTTAATTTATCCGGCCGACAATTTAAAGGCACAGCGCCCTTAGCGGTGTACGTCAGAAATGTTTTAGCTCAGACGGGCATGTCTGCGAAAAATTTGGAGCTTGAAATCACCGAAAGCATTTTAATGGAAGATACCGATTTAGCGATTCGAACGTTAAGGGATCTCAACGATCTAGGTATTACTATTGCTGTGGATGATTTTGGAACGGGCTATTCGTCATTATCTTATCTAAAACAGTTTCCGCTCAATGTATTGAAAATTGATAAGAGTTTTATCGATGACGTGACTAAAGAAGGCGATGATGCTGCGATCGTTGATGCGATTTTAGCGATGTCGGGCCATTTAAATTTAGAAGTGGTTGCAGAAGGTATAGAAATGCAAGAGCAATTAGTCTTTTTGCAACAAAGAAAATGTCATCGAGGACAAGGCTATTACTTTAGCCGTCCACTGCACTTCGAAGCATTCGAAAACCTCATCGAAAATAAACAAGTTGCGAGTTAATAACGTAAAGCGCTAAAACTAAACTTGTAGCCAGAAAGTGGCAGGGCCATCATTCACTAAAGAAACTTGCATATCAGCAGAAAATTGACCACAAGCGACTATGGGGTGGCATCGTGCTGCCTGCTGACAGATATAGTCAAAGAGCCTTTCTCCGAGTTCAGGAGGCGCAGCACTGGTAAAACTGGGCCGCAATCCTTTTTGGGTATTAGCAGCTAATGTGAATTGGGGCACCAGTAATAGGCCACCTTTAATATCTTGCAGTGATAAATTCATTTTAGAATTAGCATCTTCAAAGATACGGTAATCTAGCAGGCGTCTGAGTAAACGATCTGCTTGATCTGTCGTATCATTTGGTTCGACGCCAATCAACACTAACAAACCCTGATCAATGCGTGCAATTTCATCGTTATTAACTGTGACATGAGCTGTGGAAACGCGTTGTAATAAACCGATCATGATGCTGTCTTGAACAATGATTCAAACTGAAGTGCAATTTTATCTGTGGTAGTGACCATTGCATCGATAATACTGTCTTCATTGGCAGCATGGCCAGCCAGATGGACCATAAGGAGTTGGCTATGAGGTAAAGCTTGATGTAAGGACCAAGCCTGCTGTGTTGGACAAACCAAGTCATATTGACCCTGAATGATCCAAGTCGGAATACCGGCCAGAGAGTCAATATCACTGAGTAAAGGTTTATCTGAAATGAAACAGCTATTCAAAGCATAATGTAGTTGAATACGGTAATGTGCAAGCAGTTGGGTTTGATCCAAAGTGGTTACGTTTTCCTGTAACGCCAAGCGGCCAATGGTGCTTTGCCAGTGATAGAGAGCATAAGCTGTTGCTAAACTTTGATTAGCGTCACCGTCTTGTAATTGGGCCATAAAAGCAGATAAGGGTGACTTTCGTTGCTCTGAATTTAATTGAGCCATCAATGTTTGCCATTGTGCCGGAAAGAGTTGCGCAGCACCATGTTCACCATAAACCCATTCAATATCTTGTTGGCGACCTAAAAAGATACCGCGTAATACCATGGCTAAGACATGCTGTGGGTATTGTTTTGCATAGTATAAGCCAAGCGTTGTTCCCCAAGAGCCAGCGAGCAAAACCCATTGGTTTATATTCAATTTTTGACGAATCGCTTCCATATCATCAATCAAATCTTGAGTCGTGTTTTGGTTCAGTTCGCCCAAAGGTGTAGAACGGCCACAGCCACGCTGATCAAATAGAATCAGATGGTATTTTTCAGGGTCGGTATAACGACGATGATGAGGCCAACAGCCAGCGCCAGGCCCGCCATGCAAATAAAGTACGGGAATACCATCTGGGTTACCACAACATTCAAAATAAACCCGGTGCTTAACGGTATTTTCTGAAGCAGAAGTATCAATGAAGTCGCTAGCGTAAGGGGTAAGCTCAGGATAGAGAGGGCGCATGACTTGTTTTCGTGGGTCAGACACGTTGAATTTAGCCTAAAATTACAATATTGCATGAACTATATCATGACTAGAGATGGTAATTAGTCTGGGTTTGCGAGAAAATAGTCAGCAAAGCATCATCATTTCAATTAAGGCATTTTGCCAACAAAATAGGCATATTAAGTATATGAACCTGCACGAGTTCCAGGCCAAGCAATTATTTTCCCGTTATGGGATTCCAACACCACGCGGTCAAGTTGTGACCAGTGGTACACAAGCGAGACAAGCCGCTGAGCAATTAGGTGGAGAGGTTTGGGTCGTTAAAGCACAAGTACATAGTGGCGGACGAGGTAAAGCAGGTGGTGTCAGGATTATTGATAGCCTTGACGGTGTAGCTGATGCTGCTTATGACCTGTTAGGGCAACGCTTAGTGACGCACCAAACATTGCGACAAGGCTTACCGATAAATCAAGTCTTAGTTGAAGAACCTTCAGATATAGCGAGAGAACTCTATCTTGCTGTATTGACCGATCGTATTACCCAACGCATCGTTTTTATGGTGTCGGCACAAGGGGGTATGGATATTGAAGAAGTTGCAGATAAAACGCCTGAAGCCATATTAAATTTATATATTAATCCGGTAGTCGGGCTACAGGCCTATCAGTGTCGTAGAGCAGGGTTTTTCTTAGGCTTAACGGGCGATGCATTTAAAGAATTACAAAAAGTGATGCAAGGTTTATATCACTTGTATACCGAGAACAATGCTGATCTAGTAGAGGTGAATCCACTTGTTGTTACAGGACAAAATAGCTTGCTGGCGGTCGATGCTAAATTGAACTTAGATGCCAATGCCTTATTTAGACATGCAGAACTTGCGGCAATGTTTGATCCCGCACAAGAAGATGAAGCAGAAGTAGTCGCACAACAGCACGGCTTAAATTATATTTCCTTAGATGGTCAAGTAGCTTGTATGGTCAATGGTGCCGGACTGGCCATGGCGACAATGGATTTAATCAAGAAAGAAGGCGGTGAACCAGCTAACTTCCTAGACGTAGGAGGGGGCACGACGGCAGAACGTGTTGCTCAAGCTTTTAAATTGATCCTATCGGACAACAATGTCAAATCGATTTTGGTCAACATCTTTGGAGGCATTGTCCGTTGTGACTTGATTGCTGAAGGGATTATTCAAGCAGCAAAAGAAGTGGGCTTAACCTTACCTGTGATTGTGAGATTAGAGGGAACAAATGCTGAATTAGGGCGAGAATTATTGGCTGGCAGTGGTATGACAATCCGTGTTGCCCAAGATTTAACCGATGCAGCTAGGCAGTCGGTGATTGCGGCACAGGAGACAAATTAATGAGTATCTTAATTAACCGTAGTACAAAAGTAATCTGTCAGGGATTCACAGGCAAACAAGGGACATTTCATTCCGAACAAGCGATTGCTTATGGCACAAACTTAGTGGGCGGGGTGACACCAGGTAAAGGGGGACAAACGCATTTAGACCGGCCTGTGTTCAACACTGTCAATGATGCTGTTGCGGAAACAGGTGCCGATGCCTCGATGATTTACGTACCAGCTGCATTTGCAGCCGATGCCATTTTAGAAGCAGCCGATGCCGGCATTAAGATAATCGCCTGTATTACAGAAGGTATACCAGTCCAAGATATGCTACATGTTAAGCATGCATTAAAAGGCTATGGTGCAGTGCTCATTGGACCTAACTGCCCCGGTTTAATTACACCAGATGAATGTAAAATTGGTATTATGCCGGGCGATATTCACCTTGCAGGTAAAATTGGAATTGTTTCGCGTTCCGGAACATTAACCTATGAAGCTGTACATCAAACGACACAAAATGGTTTAGGTCAAAGCACTTGTGTCGGTATTGGTGGCGATCCGATTCATGGCATGAACTTTATAGATTGCTTGGCCTTATTTGAAGCCGATCCCCAGACAGAAGGCATTGTTATGGTCGGTGAAATTGGCGGACAAGCCGAAGAAGATGCTGCTCAGTATATCAGCGAACATGTGACGAAACCCGTTGTCGCTTATATTGCTGGTTTAACAGCCCCGGCTGGTAAAAGAATGGGCCACGCAGGCGCCATTATTAGTGGTGGTAAAGGAACAGCAGAAGCTAAATTAGCGGCATTAGAAGCAGCCGGTGTCATGATAGCGAATTCCCCCGCTGAAATGGGTGACACAATGCTTATGGCAATGGCAGCGCGTTAATGGCGAAAACTATTTGCCTCGTAATGGGCCAAATCAACCCATTAGTGGGTGATGTCGCGGGTAATGTAGAGAAAATTATCCAGGCCGCAGAACAAGCGAAAGCCAAGTTTAAGGCTGACCTAATTGTTTTTCCTGAATTAACCTTAACAGGCTATCCCCCAGAAGATTTATTACTTAGGCCAGAATTGCTTCGACGTGTTGAAGCAGGCTTAACAAAATTAAAACAAACTATTCGTGATATCGCGGTTGTTGTTGGGCACCCTTCGGGTCAGGCTGATGAATTATATAATGCAGCGTCAGTGATTATTGATGGTGAATGCCGCGCCAGTTATTACAAACAGTATTTACCAAATTACAGCGTTTTTGATGAGAAACGTTATTTTGTTAAAGGCGATCGGCCGACGGTTTTTGATTATAAAGGCATTCAGTTTGGCCTGACGATTTGTGAAGATATTTGGTTCACAGCACCGGCATCACAAGCTGCAGATGAAGGTGCAGAAGTATTGTTGAATCTCAATGCCTCGCCATACAGACAAGGCAAATGCTATTCACGAGAAGTCGAAGTCGCACAACGTGTTGCAGAGACGGGTTTAGCCATTGTCTACGTTAACTTGGTAGGTGGACAAGATGAATTAGTCTTTGACGGTGGTTCTTTTGCAATGTCAAATAACGGACAAAAAGTTGCTTTAGCGCCCGTTTGGCAATCAGCTCTCTACCCTGTGAAAATAAGTAAAGAACAAAAGGGTAAAGTCACCGTAACGGGCGAATTAACAGCTAAACCAGAAGAATTGGCTATGATTTATCAAGGCTTGGTGGTCGGATTACGAGATTATATTAAAAAGAACCATTTCCCGAGTGTTGTCATCGGTTTATCCGGTGGAATTGATTCCGCTTTGACCTTGGCTTTAGCCGTTGATGCCATTGGCGCAGAAAATGTCAAAACAGTGATGATGCCGTCGCAATATACAGCACAAATCAGCTTGGATGATGCAAAAGAGATGGCTGACCGCTTAACGGTTGCACACAGTGAGATACCCATTGATAATTTATTTGCTGAGTTTAAAAATAGCCTAGCCGATGAATTCATAGGCAAAAAAGTTGATACTACTGAAGAAAACATCCAAGCACGATGCCGAGGTGTCTTAGTCATGGCTATATCCAATAAAACCGGTGCGATGGTCTTATCGACAGGTAATAAAAGTGAAATGGCTGTCGGTTATTCAACTTTGTATGGTGATATGGCAGGTGGATATTCACCGCTCAAGGATGTTTATAAAACGTTGGTTTATCGTTTAGCAGAATATAGAAATACATTATCTGAAGTAATACCAACGCGTATTATCACGCGGCCTCCATCTGCTGAACTAGCGGATGACCAGCTTGACCAGGACAGTTTGCCACCTTATGAAGTGCTCGATGTTCTGTTAGAGCAATATATTGCACAAGATTTGTCCTATGACGAAATGGTAGCGATGGGTGGTGAACCAGAAATGGTAAATAAAGTTATTCGTTTGGTCGATAGAAATGAATACAAACGACGCCAGGCACCACCAGGCATTCGGATTACAGAGCGTGCATTTGGCAGGGATAGACGCTATCCTATTACATCAGGCTATACCATTCATTCCAAAATAGAATAGGGGAAGAAATGAAAAAGATTGAAGCGATTATTAAACCCTTTAAATTAGATGATGTGCGTGAAGCATTATCGGATATAGGCGTAACAGGTTTAACAGTATCTGAAGTCAAAGGCTTTGGCAGACAAAAAGGCCATACCGAACTTTATCGTGGCGCTGAATATGTCGTAGATTTTTTACCAAAAATAAAATTAGAGATTGTATTAGCAGAAGACCAAGTTGAAGCTTGTATTGAATCGATTACAAAAGCAGCTCAGACAGGTCGAATTGGTGACGGTAAAATCTTTGTTACTCCGATTGAGCAAGTCATTCGGATTAGAACAGGTGAAGAAGGCGAATCTGCTGTTTAATAGAGAATAGTTGAGTTGAACGACGCATCATGAACTTCATGGTGCGTCAGAAACCTTTTGTCATTTATTCAACACGGGTTTCTCTCACTTCAGAGATACCAGCATAATTAGGGTAATTCGTTTCCAATACACGTAAAGTATCTTCGGCTAAGTCATCCAGTTCTAAGACTTTATAGGCTTTGGCAACAATCAATAAAGCATCAGGCATTGCAGGCGTTCTTTGATAGTTCTCAATGACATACTTACCTCGATTCAATGCTGCAATATAAGAGCCACGTCGCATATAAAAATGAGCGACATTGACTTCATAGCGCGATAAACGATTACGTAAATAGACAATGCGTTGACTAGCATCATCGCTGTATTGGCTTTTTGGGTAACGGTTAATTAAATTACTAAAGTCTTGCAGTGCAAATTTTGCTGCCCCAGGATCACGTTGCGATTCATCACGTGGAATATATCTCTCGACAATACCAACATCACGTGTGAAGTTAATTAAGCCACGTAGATAAATGGCGTAATCCATATTTGGGTTCTGAGGGTAAACCCGAATAAAACGATCAATCGTCGCTAATGCATTTTCAGGATCATCTGCCTTATAATGTACATAGGCAGAATCAATCAACGCTTGCTGTGCGTAGTCACCAAAGGGAAAACGGGCTTCTAAATCGCGATAGTATTTCAACGCCGTCTCAGTATCACCTTGGTCCATGGCTTTTTTGGCTTCGGTATAGAGTTTTTCGACAGACCAACTTTCTTGTGGTTCAGGAATGGGGTCCGTATTGATATCCAACATTGAACAGCCGGATAGACTGAAAAGCCCAAAGAATAGCAAGAAAGTATAATTTTTCATGTTTAAAAAACAGCTAACCAAAATAAGATGAGAGATTGATTTTACTATTTTGTACTAAGAAGGTGTAATTAATTTGTTGCTCAGAGCGAATAAATAATTCCATGTACAATAGACAACTTATCGAGATAGATTGGGAAAATAAGATGCGCGCTTTTTTCAGTGCTGCTTGCTTGTACTTATTGATGTCAACAAGCCATGCGACGACATTTAATTTAGAGACTGAATCAACACGTGTTGTTGGCCATAACTTAATTGTATATAGCCGTGCACAAGATACTTTACTAGATATTGCGCGTCGTTTTGATATTGGCTACAGCGAAATTGTCAGTGCTAATCCTGACTTAGATGTTTGGTTACCGGGTTCTGGTAAACGTGTCCTAGTCCCAAATCAATATATATTGCCAGATGCACCTAAGAAAGGGATTGTGATCAATCTAGCTGAGATGCGCTTGTATTATTACCCTAAACCCAAAGCAGGTCAGCCTAGGCAAGTGATTACCCATCCAATCGGGATTGGTCGAGAAGGTTGGCAAACGCCAATAGGTAAAACAACAATCACCCAAAAGCGCAAGGATCCGACATGGACACCGCCGGCATCGATTCACGCTGAATATATAGCAATGGGAGACCCATTGCCGAAAGTTGTTCCAGCAGGACCTGATAACCCGTTAGGAGCATATGCGATGCGCCTTGGCATGCCTGGTTATTTATTACATGGTACCAATAAACCCTATGGCGTCGGATTACGTGTCAGTCACGGTTGTATTCGTTTGTTTCCAGAAGATATTGAGCAGCTTTTTGGCTTAGTGACGGTTAATACGCCAGTAGAAATTCTATACCAACCTTATAAAGCATCCATGCATAACGATACGCTATATGTAGAAGCGCATGAGGCATATGAAGATATGCCAGAAGAACAAAATAATATGACACCAATGGTTAAAGCGATCTTAAATGCCAAAGGGCAATTGGAAGATGACGATTGGTTATTTGCTCAAGCGATGATAGATCAAAATTTGGGTATCGCACAGAGAATAGGGCAAATAGAGCACAAAATGGTAGAAGATGTCTGGTTTTTACATTCAGGCATGATGACAAAAGAAGTCAAAGAGAAGTTGAATCTGACAATAGAAGAGATGGGGTTTGGTGATGCTTTTTGGCCGATAAGAGGGGCACAGGGTGAAATTTTAGTCGGGCCTTTCGAGACGAAAAATCAAGCAGAAAAGCTGGCGGATGACATCTACAATAAAACGGGTGAACCGGTTTGGGTAACCTTAGTACCGGGTGATGTTTTATAATTATCTAATGGGTAGAAATAAAAAAGCCGAGAAATTTCTCGGCTTTTTTGTATTCATACTGCGTTGAGCAATAAAAATTTATTTGCTCATTGCTTTATGGAACATACGGTCAACTTTAGCATTTGCTTCATCAGCTGACGCTTGAGCAGAACGAGCAGTTGTTAACGCAGTGTTAGCTGTGTTTTCAACTTGTAATAGGTGAGTTTCGATTTTACCTACGTGTGCTTCAACACGACCGAAGTGATCTTTAACAGCTTGGATATCGCTGATGTCACCTAGTGTATGTGTATGGCTTGCACAACCAGTAACTAGTGCTAAAGGTAAAATAAGTGCACCTAATTTTGTTAATGATTTCATTCTATTCTCCTCAGTGTTTATAGTCTGTGAATATCATATTCAATTACATTGCTCCGAAGCAATATAAACAGGAGGCTATCAGGAATTAATTAGGCTGTCCAACCGGATCAAACTTAATCTGATACGGAAATGATTTATTGTTATAATGCTCGCCTTTGTTTGCTCCAATAGATGCTTGCATCGACTTTGGGCTAACCCTCTGTTTTATTTGCTCTGGAAAAACTAGTTTATGCATCCAATGCTGAATATCGCTATTCGTGCAGCGCGTAGTGCGGGTAACCTTATTATCCGATCACTTCAACATGTTGAACACCTTGAGGTGACAACAAAGGGCCGCAATGATTTTGTTTCTGATGTTGATCGGCTTGCCGAACAAGAAATCATTAACACCATCAAAAAAGCGTATCCAGATCATGCCATTTTAGCTGAAGAATCAGGTGAAGCCGGGAAGAATGAAACCGTTTGGATAATTGACCCCCTAGATGGCACGGCCAATTTTTTACATGGTTTCCCGCATTATTGTGTTTCTATTGGCATTATGGTGAAAGGTCGAATCGAGCATGGTGTTGTGTACGATCCTTTAAGAGATGAACTATTTACAGCAACACGTGGTGCGGGTGCGCAGTTAAATGATCGACGTTTACGCGTAACCAAACAAAAAAGTCTTGAGAATAGCTTAGTGGCAACAGGTTTTCCATTCAAATATCACCAACATTTTCCTGCATTTTCTAATATGGTGAGTGCAATTTTTCCACAAGTAGCTGATTTAAGACGAGGTGGTTCGGCAGCACTAGACTTAGCCTATGTCGCTGCGGGCCGTATCGATGGTTATTGGGAGATTGGCCTACAAAAATGGGATCTAGCTGCGGGTATATTATTGGTTGAGGAAGCTGGCGGCGTGGTGACAGATTTTATTGGTGGCAATGGCTATGTTGAACACGGCAATATCGTTGCTGGTAGTTTAGGTGTCCAACAAGCGATACTCGATGAGATCAAACCCCACTTAACGGAAGAACTCAAAAAATAATCCTTTTTTGCTGGCCTAGTGCTATTGCAATCGCATTTAAATTAATCAAAGAACTGACATAATGACATCAACAACACGAGAAATTAATAAACTCCGCAATATAGCCATCATCGCTCATGTCGATCATGGTAAAACAACATTGGTAGATCAGTTATTACGCCAGTCTGGTACATTCAGCGAGCATGAAGAATTACAAGAACGGGTCATGGACTCGAATGATTTAGAGCGTGAGCGCGGCATTACGATCTTGTCTAAAAATACAGCGATTCGCTGGAATGATTACCATATTAATATCGTAGACACTCCAGGGCATGCTGACTTCGGTGGGGAAGTAGAGCGTGTATTATCGATGGTGGACTCAGTACTGCTCTTAGTTGATTCATCTGAAGGCCCGATGCCACAAACGCGTTTTGTAACCCAAAAAGCGCTCGCACTTGGCTTAAAACCGATTGTCGTTATTAATAAAATTGATAAGCCTAGTGCAAGGCCAAACTGGGTATTAGATCAGACCTTCGATTTATTTGCTAACTTGGATGCGACAGATGAACAACTCGACTTTGATGTCATTTATGCTTCAGGTTTGAATGGCTTTGCTGGTTTAGACGATACGGTGAGAGAAGGTGACATGACACCTTTATTTCAATTAGTTGTAGATAAAGTTGAGCCACCTAAGGTTGATGTAGATGGCCCATTTCGCATGCAAGTCACATCGTTAGATTACAACAGTTATGTGGGTGTTATTGGTGTCGGACGTATTGAGCGTGGCCAAGTGAGCACCAACACAGCAGTGACTGTTGTCGATACTGAAGGCAAAACGCGTAACGGCCGTGTATTAAAGGTGATGGGCTTTATGGGTTTGCAGCGTGAAGAGGTCGCAACGGCACAAGCAGGCGATATTATTGCATTTACCGGTTTAGACCCGTTGAATATTTCAGATACCTTGTGTGATCCTGAAGAAGTGGAAGCATTGCCACCATTAACCGTTGATGAGCCGACGGTGACGATGACATTCCAAGTCAATAATTCACCATTTGCAGGTAAAGAGGGTAAATTTGTTACCACCAGACAAATTAAAGAACGTCTAGAAAGAGAATTAATTCATAACGTGGCACTACGTGTTGAACAGATGCCAGAAGATCCTGATAAATTCAGAGTGTCGGGCCGGGGAGAATTACATTTATCAGTCTTAATCGAAAATATGCGTCGTGAAGGCTACGAAATGGGTGTATCCCGTCCTGAAGTCATTGTGCGTGAAGTCGACGGTGTTAAAGAAGAACCCTACGAATCAGTGACAGCAGATGTTGAAGCAGAACATCAAGGCACCATTATGGAAAAACTTGGAGAACGTGGTGCTATTCTGAGTGATATGGTCCCAGATGGTAAAGGTCGCGTCAGATTAGATTTTACGATTCCTTCTCGTGGTTTAATTGGTTTCCGTACCGAATTTCTGACCGCTACTCAAGGCACTGGCCTTATCTATAGTGTTTTTGATCATTACGCACCAGTGAAAGAGGGTGACTTTGGTAAACGTACGAACGGTGTATTAATTGCCAATGGTGTCGGTAAAGCGGTAGCGTTCGCCATCTTCAACCTACAAGAGCGTGGGCGGATGTTTATTGGACATGGCGATGAAGTCTACGAAGGTATGATTATTGGTATTCACTCTCGTGATAACGATCTAGTTGTTAACCCATTAAAAGGTAAGCAGCTAACTAACGTTCGTGCATCAGGTACCGATGATGCGATTAACTTAACGCCGCCAATTCGAATGAGTTTAGAGCAAGCGTTAGAATTTATTGGCGAAGATGAACTACTTGAGGTGACACCAGAGTCATTACGAGTACGAAAAAAATTATTACTTGAGCATGAGCGGAAACGCGCATCACGTGGTTAGTTTTTAGCAAGTATTAACAGAAAAGGGTATCCTTATCAGATACCCTTTTTTATGTGTAAGGTTTCACTATGCGGATTTTGATTTTAATTGCTATCGGTCTATTACTGTACGTGATCATTAGTAATTTTCTACGTAAGCAAAAAAGACAACAATCAGAGTCAATATCATCAGCTGAGAAGATGGTGCGTTGCAAACACTGTGGCTTACACATACTTGAACAGGAAGCGATACAAGAAGGCAATAATTTTTATTGTTCGCAAAGCCATTTAGAGGCGGATAAACAAGCAAAATAATGGCAGGGTTAACGCTCAAGCTCGATCCGCTTAATGATGCGACATCGTGGCGCTCATTAACCGTTTTTGCCAGTTATCGTCTTTTCTTAGCGGCTATTTTATTAGCCGTTTTCTATTTTGACTTACCGCCTAGCTTCCTAGGAGAGTCAGATCCCAGCTTATATCGGTTTGTTGGGCAAATCTATTTCCTACTTGCTGTCGGTTTACTGTTCATGACGGTACAGCAATGGCTTCCCTTTATTACCCAGACCAAAATACAACTACTGATAGACATCATTATTATCACATTAGTCATTCATGCCAGTGGAGGACTCAAGACAAGCTTAGGCTCCCTATTGTTGTGGTTGTCGTTGCAGGAGGGGGACTCGTGCCAGGGCGGCTTTCATTTTTTATAGCGGCACTGGCCACATTAGCGGTGTTAATTGAAGCTGCTTACACAGAAGTGTTTAATGCGGGGGTGATTGATTATAGTGATGCAGGTATTTTAGGCGCGACATTCTTTGCAACGGCAATTCTGACGCAAGTGCTTTCTAAAAAAATTAAAGAAAGTGAACAGCTAGCTGATGAGCGAGCTGCTGATATCGTAAATTTGGCAATGTTGAATGATCATATTATTAGCCAAATGCAAACGGGTGTCTTGGTCGTGAATGCGGAGGGGAAAATCCAATTAAGCAATGCCTCCGCACGTCAGTTATTAGCTATTGATAACACAGATAATCAACAGTTTTTAAAGCAATGCGTACCTGAGCTGGGCGAGCAGCTTTGGCAGTGGCGGCAAAATATCAGCCGACCTTTTTTGCCATTACATGTAGGACCAGATTTACCTGAATTAGCTATTAATGCCATATTGTTGGACAGTGGTGAAGCGGTACTTTATATTGAAAATAGCGCAGCTATTTCCCAACAAGCACAACAATTAAAACTCGCTTCTTTAGGGCAGTTAACCGCGAGTATTGCCCATGAAGTGAGGAACCCTCTTGGGGCTATTAGTCACGCTGGTGAGTTACTCGCAGAAGTCAATAAGGATGAACCGGAAACTCGGAAGCTGACTGATATTATTCAACGACATAGTAAGCGTGTGAATACAATTATCGAAACGATATTACAAATGAGTCGCCGTAAAACTGTTGAGCCGACGGTGATTGTATTAGCACCTTGGTTGACACAACTTGTCACTGAGTTCGTTAACCATAAACAAATGCAACCAGAAAATGTGAAACTGGACATTAAATCTCCCTTAGCAAAAGTGTATCTTGATGCTGAACAGTTGCGTCAAGTGCTATGGAATTTATTGGATAATGCTTGGCACTACTCGCAACAAAAAAACAAGGATCCACGCGTACAAATGATCTTGACGGTGGAAGATGAAATAGTCCTAGTTGATGTGATAGATAATGGCCCAGGGGTGTCAGAGAGCATGTTACCCGTGTTATTCGAGCCGTTTCAGTCAGAACGCCAAGGTGGTACAGGGCTAGGTCTATATCTAGCGCAAGAGCTTTGCCAGGCGAATGGCGTGCGATTAAATTATGTATCTGAACAAGTTGGGAAAAGCTGTTTTCGTTTACATATACCTATCAGAAAACAAGAGAATTTGAAATGAATCCACAAGCGCTAGTGATCGATGACGAGCCAGATATACTTGAGTTGTTGACAATGACACTTGAAAGTATGTCTGTTGATTGCGTCACTGCTGAAAACATTGCCCAAGCGTATCAAGCATTATCACAACAAGCTTTTGACTTTTGTTTAACGGACATGCGATTGCCAGATGGGAATGGCCTGGATTTTGTTAAGACGGTACAAACTGAAAAGCCCGATCTGCCGGTAGCGGTAATCAGTGCTCATGGCAATATGGACCTGGCCGTTCAGGCTTTAAAGTTAGGCGCTTTCGACTTTATTTCAAAGCCAGTCAAATTACGTACCCTAAGAGATCTGGTCGATACTGCGTTAAAATTATCACCTTCAAGACCCACTAAGCTAGACTGCCGTTCCCGCCATCGTCTATTAGGTGATACACCTGCAATGCAAGAATTAAGGGGGAAAATTGCTAAATTGGCCCGAAGTCAGGCTCCTGTTTATATCGGTGGTGAATCAGGAACAGGGAAAGAGCTAGTTGCAAGGTTGATTCATGAACTTGGGGTGAGAGCAGAGCAAGCCTTTGTGCCGATTAACTGTGGTGCTATTCCATCCGAATTAGTGGAAAGCGAGTTTTTTGGTCATAAAAAAGGCGCATTCACAGGCGCGATAAGTGATAAAGAAGGTTTGTTTCAAGCTGCAGATGGCGGTACGTTATTTTTAGATGAAGTCGCCGATTTACCACTTATGATGCAGGTGAAACTACTCAGAGCATTACAAGAAAAAACAATTCGCCCTGTCGGTAGTCAAGAAGAAATTCCAGTCGATGTGCGTATTCTATCGGCAACACATAAAAATCTAACGGAAAAGGTACAACAAGGTGCTTTTAGGGAAGATTTGTTTTATCGGTTAAATGTTATTGAACTTTCTGTGCCTGCTTTGCGGGAACGCCGAGATGATATCCCCGTTTTAGTTGATTATATTTTAGAACAACTAGCAGCAAAAAATGGATTAGATACCGAACCAGATATTAGTGATGCGGCGATGACTGCATTACAATCATATGATTTCCAAGGCAATGTCCGTGAGTTAGAGAATATCTTAGAGCGTGCGTTAACCTGGATGGAAGGCGATACGATTACTGAAACCGATCTGATGTTACCGGAAGCGCAACTTCGTCCTAAATCACAACAAAATGAAAATAGTGATTTGGGGTTAAGACAGCCAGGACCGACGCTACCCAGTGATTTAGGTGCACATCTAGAAGATCAAGAACGGCAACTGCTGACAGAAGTATTGGAATCAGTACGCTGGAATAAAACGGCAGCAGCTAAGAAATTAGGTATTTCCTTTCGTGCATTGCGTTATAAACTCAAGAAATTGGATTTAGTGTACCCCGTCAACACTATGTGGACCAAATAGGCTAATTGCGTAAGAGACAGTTTTAGTTCATCGTTAACTCCAAGAGGAAGCGATGATGACAAAAC
>Ga0228674_1000083_pt1 | contig 75227 bp, 108 predicted proteins | sample 1D_rmetaG_FD_189054 | JGI IMG/M metagenome (GOLD analysis project Ga0228674, IMG submission 189054) | Seawater microbial communities from Monterey Bay, California, United States - 1D_r | ecosystem: Environmental > Aquatic > Marine > Coastal | place: USA: California | collected 2016-09-26
GCAGATGACGATAGCTTTGGTGTAAGACTATTTGGTGACAAAACAGCAGTATCACTTCCAGGTGATGTAGGCGATGTTTACTATTGGGATGACATTGATAGAATGTTAACCAAAACACCAAGCAGTGCAAACGCAGTAAAATTATTCCAAAAAATAGATTCAAATGAAGCACTACTACTAGGTGGTGTTGGCGGTGGTTCCGGCGGTGGCGGAGGCAGCGGTGCCTTTAGTGGCGCATTTAACGACCTTACAAATGTTCCTAGCACACTTGCAGGATATGGAATTACAGACGCAGTATTAACACCAGCAAATTATACAGATTTAACAAACAAACCAAACATACCAACTGATATAAGTGACTTAACAGATAGCACTAACTTATTAAGCAGTGGCAGTAATTTTGATGGCGACTATAATAGTCTAACAAACAAGCCAGTATTGTTTAGTGGAAACTGGAGTGACATCACAGGCACACCAGCTCTATTCACCGGTAATTACAACGATCTTTACAACAAGCCTACTATACCACAGGACCTTGGAGATCTCACAAATAACGCAGGATATTTAAAGACTATAACAAGTTCTCACGTTGTTACAGCATTAGGTTATACACCACAGAATGCCGCAACAGCGTTTGGTGGAAGCTATACAGATTTAACAAACAAGCCAACAGACATAAGTGACTTTACTGACAATAATGGATTACTTGGCGGTGGTGGTGGAGCAACTACAATTGCAGCACTTACTGATGTAGATACATCAGGTGCAACAGCAGGTCAAGTATTAAAGTATGATGGTACCAAATGGGTAGCGGCTGCAGATGCAACCACAGGCGGCGGCGGAACTGATGCAGACACATTAGATGGATTCAATAGCACATACTTCTTAGATTATGATAACTTTACAAACACACCAACTATACCAGCAGATATAACAGATTTAACAGATACAACAAGTTTATTAACACATCCAACTTACAACATTACAGATGATACAACTTTAGAGAATGTTGGACTTGGTGATAGTACATTCTCTAATGTTACATCAGCAACTAGGGGCGTAGCACTAGGTAGGTATGCGTTATGGCAACTGACCGAGGGTAGTTACAATACTGGTGTTGGTGCCGGTGCATTATATTCAACTACAACGGGCCAATCAAACACAGGAATTGGTACCGGCGCATTAGACCAAAACGTATCAGGAAATTCCAATACAGCACTTGGTGTAGATGCGGGTGATACGGTAACTGGTTCAGGAAATGTTTTATTAGGATTTGAAGCAGGCAAAACACAAACTGCTATTTCAAATAAATTATATATTGCAAATAGTACAACAAATAATTTAATAACAGGTGATTTCAGTGCAGGTACAGTAACATTCAATGATGCATTTACATTCCCATCAACAGATGGTACAGCAAATCAAATATTAGAAACAGATGGTGCAGGTAATCTAAGTTGGGTTAATAATTCAGGTGGAGGCGGTGGTGCTACAGCATTAGGTGGACTAAATGACGTAGTAAGCACAGCACCAACAAACGGTCAAGTTCTTAAATGGGATAGCACAAACAATACATGGGCACCAGCAGATGATGCCACAGCAGGTATTGGCGGTAGTAGTTATGCAACAGAATCATATGTAGATCAAAAATTAGTAGAACGTGGTATGCACTTTAGCGGTGACTACAACGACTTAACTAATGCACCAACATTGTTTAGTGGAAACTTTACAGATCTAAATGGTAAGCCAACTACAATAGCTGGTTATGGAATCACAGATGTTCCAGCAAGTTTAGTAGACCTTGCTATACAAGATGGTAATGCTGGACAAGTATTAACAACAGATGGTGCAGGCAACTTTACATTTACAAGTGCAGGTGCTTTCAACGGCGACTATAATTCACTAATTAACAAGCCTAATTTGTTTAGTGGAGACTATAACGACTTAGCAAACAAGCCATACATTCCAAGTATTGCAGGACTGGCCTCTACTAACTATGTAGACCAAAAAGCAGATTATGGTGGCAATAAAAACTTCTTAAACAACGTAGAGTTTAGAGATAAAATTAAACAAAAAGCCAGCACAGCAAATACTACAGGTGAACGTGAAAGCCTTGTAATGGCAATAGAAACAACAGACGATGTTGAAACAGAGGTGCTATTTTCAGACAATACTAAGATAGAAATAGCAGATGGAACTACAGCAATGGTAGAAATGCACATTGTTGGTTCAAGTTCTATAGGACAATATGGTGTAAAACTACAAGCAATTGTGCATAGAGCAGGAACAAATGTGTTTATTATTGGAAGTCCAGCCAGAGAAACACTGGCAGAATATAGCACATGGACAGCTGATTTAGACGTAAATACTACTAGTTTAAAGGTAACAGTCACAGGATCAGCGGCTACAACCGTTGATTGGACCGTGTTTACCAACATTTTTTCAGTAATTAGATAAATACATTTAGCACAGTAAAGTGCAGACAACATACATTTTTAGGAGAAATTAAAATGGCAACAAGAAACCCAGCAAACGTAATTGAATTCGGTAAATTCAACTATGGCGCAACAATGACATCATGGACTGTAACAGCAGACGCTGACGTATCAGGTGAAGTAAACCCAGGCGAAGAAATGGAAAAAGTAATGGAAACATTAACTCAACATGGAACTTTCGTTGGTTTATCTGATCACGCAACAGGCGGAACAGTATTCACAGTAGTACTAGAAAACAGCTCATGGGCAGACGCAGCAGCAGTTCAAACAGCTCTTAGAGCACTTGGCGGTAACTTTGCATCGGCAACAGTAGCGTAAGTAACACAAGTTATTATTATAAGAAACCCAGTTTTAGGACTGGGTTTTTTCTTGACTAAATTAAATACGTCATAAATACATATATAACAACGGAGTGAGAAATGGCAACAAAACGTAAATACAATAATCCATTACACGATATTAACAATGATGGCAAATTAAGCAAATGGGAAATATTTCCATATTGGTTTGATAAGTTACGTGTGTTTCCACGTGCATTTATTAGTATCTACATTTATATGTTTTACAACGTTGTAGAATGGTTTATGGCACTACCAGAGCCAAACAATGCACAAGCAGGACTTGTGAGTATTGTTGTTGGTGCAGGTGCAGCTTGGTTTGGACTCTATGTAAATAGTGGAAGCAAGACAATTGTAAAACCAGCTAGCCCAAGAGATTACGAAGATGAAGAGGATTACTAATAATGATTAAGAATTTAAAAGATTTAATAGTTGTAGCACTAGTAATTGGAGTATTAGCATTGCTAGGTGTTATTATTGTAGGTGACTACTATGTAGCATTACAAGAAAACAGACCAGTAGACGAAAGTGTTATTACATTAATGAAGATGGCACTTACAGGACTAATAGGTATTATTGCAGGATACATAGGAAGTAAATAATGTTTCAACATCACATCATATTAGCAACACCAGAAATGTTAGAATCAGAACTTGTTCACAAGTGGTATGATTTTGTAAAAACTTATGGACCAGAAGGAATTGTATCTCCGTATACAACCGTTGATGGTGATGTTGCAATAGAATATGGAGTGCGTGAAAGCGACATGCCACATTGTTATATTATTCCACTACATAGAGATTTAACTACAGACGAAACACAGTTTATTGTAGCAACTTGGGAACACGTATACCCAGGAGATTTTGATATTGAAATCTCAAACCAGTATGATGTTTCACGTAGTTATGAATATGACATCAATGAAGAATTTGAAACTCGTGCAAGACACGATATGAAAAAATGGCATCATAACCGTTGGGTTACAGAAATGTCACATACTGGCTGGAGTTGGGGGACTTCATTTAGTGAATCAAAGAAAACACACCCAGCATTGCGTGATTGGGATAGCCTTCCAGAATCACATAGACGCAGTCCAAATTTCGATCAAAAAGAAATTACTGAATGGCTACGCAACCTAATTTAGGTTGACACCTTACCCACATTATTATATAATAAAGACTATTAACCTATAGGAGACTCTGAATGAGCAAAGCACTAGTACTTCTTTCTAGCAATAAGAATGAAGTTAAAAAGTTAGGTCTGGCAAAACACGCAGCACTAATTGACAAAGACGTAGATGTTGCATTTGCAAACAAAGACTACGATTACATTACACTAATTAATAAAGCACCAACCACACCACAAGAAGCACGTGATATTGGTGGGAATATGTTTAAGAAGTATAAATCAAAAGCAACAGAAATTGTTTTTAATCTTCCTAGATTAAATGATGTTAAAGAAGGTGCGGCATTGGCATCATATGAATTTACCAAATATAAAACAAAGCCTGAAGAAAACACACTACAAGTAGAAGATGCAGGCATTAGTGCAAGTGTTCATTTTGCACGTGACTTAGTTACAGAACCAGGCAATGCATTATATCCTGAAGAATATGCACACCGTATTAATGAAACACTCACACCACATGGTGTTAGAGTGCGTGTAATTTATCAGCGTGAACTAGAACGTATCGGCATGGATATGTTGTTAAGCGTAGGACAAGGTAGTGAAAATAACAGTGCCGTTGTTGTAATGGAATGGATGCATGGACCTAAAGATGAGAAGCCAATTGCACTAGTAGGTAAAGGTGTTACATTTGACACAGGTGGTATTAGTTTAAAGCCCGGTCGTAACATGGGCGATATGAAATATGACATGGGCGGTAGTGCCGCAGTTGTAGGAGCCATGCATGCTATTGCTGATAAAAAACTAAAGAAAAACGTAGTTGGTATTGTAGGTCTAGTAGAGAATATGCCAGACGGTAAAGCAATCAAGCCAGGTGATGTTGTTAGATCATTAAGTGGACAATATGTTGAAAACTTAAACACAGATGCAGAAGGTAGACTTGTGCTAGGTGACATTCTAACATATGTGCAAAGCGAATACAATCCAGGTGCTATTATTGATCTTGCTACACTAACAGGAGCCATTGTTGCAACACTAGGCAACGAAATGGCAGGACTGTTTACTAACAGTGGCTCTTTAGAACAAACAATTGTTGATAATGGCGAACTAGCTGGAGAAGGTTTTTATCGTATGCCAATGGGCAAGAATTGGGCTAAGATGATTGACAGTGAAATTGCAGACTTTCAAAACATTGGTGGACCATATGGCGGTTCAACTACTGCCGCAGAGTTCTTATACAAGTTTGTAGACAAGAAAACAGCGTGGGCTCATTTAGACATTGCAGGTATGTGTTGGTCTAAAAGTGGAAATGCAACAACACCAAAAGGTGCAGTTGGGTTTGGCGTAAAAACATTATTCAATGTTGTAGACAACACAGATAGTTTTCAATGGTTTGCAGTTGAAGAAAAGATGAGCTACTAATATTGCAAAACTTATTTACATTTGGTTGTAGTCATACATTTGGAATGTGCTTACCGGACAGAGGCGCTAGTGATCTACTAATGGTTAAAAATTCAAGCCGTGATTTGCTTCCAAAAGATTATACTGATATTAACACATTACACGGTAGTAAATATGCCTGGGGGCAACTGTTAGCAGATAAACTATCTATGAATTGTGTTAACCGAGGTGTAATTGGCGCTGGTGTCAAAGAAACACTTTGGCACTTTGATCAAACACTATCTGTAATTAAACCAAGTGACATTGTATGTTTTCTTTGGCCGTATGCATATAGATATAATTTACTAACGTCAAACAAAGGGGATACTGAAGTATGGGATCACAGAGAGATCAATATAATAGATGGTAGAAGATGGTTTAATGATATGAGTAGCGATGCTTGGCATAAAATATTTGATCCATATGATGCAGGATTTACTAACCATGTATATATCCAATATGTGCATCTATTACTTAAAGAAATGAATATACAAAGTTATCATATGTTTTGTGATGATCATATTGAGATACCAGCTTTCTATACAGATGTAAATATAATTACTGATACACATTTTAATAAAGTTAGAGATCAAAATGATATGACTGGCGTCGAAGATGATGAACATGGTGGAGTAGAAACACACAACGCAATAGCAATTCTTTTTCACCAATTAATAACCCGTGTTGGCGCTAACGATTAGCATACTATGTAAATACATATATGTCACATAAAGAAGCATACAGATTATTTTGGATGGTTAAAGGACATTTCAACACAACTGAATCAACAGTGTTGTCGTGTGCCGAAGGATACTTTAAACGTGTATGGCGAGCAGGTTGTGACGGGGCACCATTAACAGAATGGGAAGAAGGCTTTGAAGTAGCATATAAAGAAAAATTTAATCTAAAATAAAATCAAACTATTTTACAAACCCTTGTTTTGCAAGGGTTTTTTCTTTACGAATTCGGTTGACAACCAAGACATCTTACTGTATAGTATTAGTATAAGTTAGTTAAACAGAAAGATTACAACATGTCAAATTATGCAACATTACAAGAATCAATTAACACTGCAACTTTTAACTCAGAAAACTGGAATGCTGATGGTAGCATTAACTGGAGTTTTGTTGACGCAGATGCGTTTGATGAGTGTAATAAATTGTTTGACGGAACAGCATTGTTTTACGAAGCATTTGATGAAATCGTAACAAATATGCGTAATGAAATGCGTGAAGAAGCGGTATCAGAAGCACGTTTTGAAATGGCAATATCTTAATAAAAAGGTTGACAACCAAGACATCTTACTGTATACTATAAGTATATAAACAATAAAGGAATGAACAATATGGCATATGTATCACAAGAAATGAAAAAAGCACTTACACCAGCTATTAAGGCAGTATTAAAAAAGCACCGTGTTAAGGCATCAATTAGTGTTAACAATCATTCAACACTATGTGTAAACATCAAAGAAGGTGCTATTGACTTTATTGGTGAACAGAATAAAAAGAATATGGAAACTTGTCGTCAACGAGGTGTGCCGTTTGTAGAAAGCGATGGTTATATTCAAGTTAATGAATACTACCCAGAAACATACGGTGATGGAGCAGACTTTTTAGTAGAACTAGTAGATGCTATGAAAGGTCCAGATTACTTTAACAATGATGATGCAATGACTGATTACTTCCATCGTTCACATTATACTAGCATTAATGTTGGTAAGTGGAACAAGCCATATGTTTATAACGCATTTGTAGGACTTTAATATGAAAAAATTTATAATCTTAGCAAGTTTAATCTTATCAACAGGATCAGCTTTTGCTGATGTATTTTGTATGACCAGTGATGCAAGTGTATATGTTGATGGACAAGAAGATATGTTTGAAAGTGCAAGCATGAAATCAAAAGGGGTTAATGCAGGAATGTTTGACCTTGTATTTGATGATCCTAAGTATACAATTATAAAAGATAATGATTGGCAATGGGTAGGCACTTACGATAAAGGAAACGCTGATTTCTCAACTAGTGTTCTTTCAACAATGGATTGGGCTACAATGACATATACTAAAGTAATAATGGCCTATACTGCAGAAGATGGTGGCCATACTCAACATATGTTGATAGTTAACAAATGTAAGGGAACAAGATAAATGGCAAATAAAGATCAACTATTCCTAGAAGCCTGTTTTTATATTAAAATGGGCGTTCTAGTTGATGTAGAAGATGCAAGTTGGATGGCTGATTCAGTATGCATTGGCGACTTCCGTGACTTAGGTTGGAGCAAAAGAGTAGCAACTCGTGATAGTTTGTATTACGAATGGAATGGACCAGGCTCTATTAGAGTTAGCGGTCGTATAATTAACCCAGGCGAATCCACAGAAGAAATTGAAATGGATTGGTCATAATAGGAGATATATGAAAAATTTAATGATAGGATTTTTAATAACAGCGGTAATAATTTTAGTATTCATTCTAAGTATTGAAACAGGTAAGTTAGATAGAGCAATGCAAGATATAGAAGCACATAAACTAGCAATGGTCTATGCAAATAACGCCATTCATACGTTTGCAGATCCTGTTTTTTCTTCAAAATAATTCAAATAAAAGGTTGACAACCAAGACATCTTACTGTATACTATAAGTATAGTTAATAAAAAAAGGAAGCCAAAAATGTTTAGAATCCCTAGTTTTTACCAAGACAATCCAACTTTTGAAGATGCATGGAAAACAATCGCTTTTTGCGGTGACAATGATGCATTAGCAGGTATGGAATTTATGAACCGTAAATGGGAAGAGCATTGTTCATCAGAAGATGATGATGATACATTTTTTGAGAATTGGTCATACGAAGCAAATGCTTATAACGTAGTGTTTGCAAATATGAATAAACTTTTTGGAGAAGCAGCATAATGGAAAATATAGTATCGTTACCAACACTTTTTAAACGTGACACAAAAGGTAAAGTTCGTGAATGGACAGTGCAATACAGTTTAGATGATGAAGCTGGCACACGAACTATTAGTGGACTAGTCGACGGGCAAAAAGTAACCAGCAATTGGAATATCAGTATTGCTAAAAACGTTGGACGTGCTAATGCTACTACTTCTCAAACACAAGCCAAAAGTGAAGCAGAATCACTTTGGGCTATCAACGAAGAAAAAGAATACTTCGAAGACGTAAGCAAGATTGATACGTATGAAAAGTTTAAGCCAATGCTTGCACATGATTATACCAAGCGTCCACAAGACTCAGGCTACAGTCAACCTAAACTAGATGGTATTCGTTGTGTCGCAGATGCTAACGGACTATGGACACGCAGTGGTAAAGCTATTACAAGTTGTCCACATATTTGGGAGGCTATTGAACCTTTTATCAAAGCACATCCAGGTATTGTTGTAGACGGCGAACTTTACAATCATGAACTAAAAGCAGACTTTAACAAAATTACAAGTCTTGTTCGTAAAGCAAAAAGCACACCAGCAGACATTGAAGAGTCTGCAAAACTTGTGCAATATCATGTTTACGATTGCTATATTAAAGACGCAGTATTTACAGAACGTAATGCACTACTAAAGGCTCTTGGGGCAGTAGCAAGCGGTTATATACAGTATGTAGAAACTCGTTATTGTGCTACACAAGAAGATTTAGATGCATTGTATAGCGAATACACAGAACAAGGTTACGAAGGTCAAATGGTGCGTAACGATACACCATATGAATGTAAGCGTAGCAAAAACCTATTAAAGCGTAAAGAATTTATTACAGAAGAATTTTCAGTAGTAGATGTAATCGAAGGCAGTGGTGCATGGGCCGGATATGCAAAGCGTTTTATACTCTCACTTCCAGACGGACGTGAATTTGGATCAGGTGTGCGTGGCAACCAAGCACAGTTGAAAGCACTACTAGAATCTACAGAAAAGCCTACTTGGGTTACATGCAGATTCTTTGAACTTACACCAGACGGTGTTCCACGTTTTCCAGTTGTTATTGACTACGGCACAGGTACAAGAGACGATTAAATTTCGCTGCTAAATAGTAGTATGGCAAAGATATTACTATTAGGCAGTAGCTACAGTACCGGTAGTTACGTTCTCGACAGCAATGGCGATGAGCATTGGAAATCACACGTATCATATTATGATGTATTAGGCGACGAACATGAAGTTGACGTCTATTGCGGACCAAATTTTGGTTATATGAATTACGTAGATATACTTTGTAATCACATACCAATGATACCTGCTTATGATTTAGTCATCATACAAGAATGTTTAGAACCTAAAATTCAATTCCACCAACCTGATCAAGTATGGTTAACTAGAAAGAGAGGTACTGTAACTAAAAATTATCTTTCACACAGAAGTATTATATTTTCTAATGCAGTAGACCTGTCAGAAACTCTACCAGGAGATCATGGGGTTGCATATAACTCAAATTTTATTACTTGGAAAGAAAAAATAATAACAGCAGGACAACAGGCTATGATACCACAGTCAGCATGTATGATGTTAAACCATACATTACAGACTTCATGCGTTCCTGCCTATATACTATGCATGGGAACCGAACAGAACCATGGTGATAAAGATCAGCTTAGTAAATGGAATAGCCATAGTAAATATCTAGAGATGCCAACGTTTGCACAATTTGGATTTGATATATTTAAAAAGGATTCAACCTATGTAAACTTTAGGACTGGAATGGAGCATATGGCTCATTTTACTAAAGCAGGAAATTATGAAATAGGTAAAGTATTACTTGATGAAATACGAAACTTGAACATTAAGGGGAAATAAATTGAGTGTACATGTAGAAACTGATATAGATTTTAATAGTGCATCTGACGAACAAATCAAAGAATTTGGAAGAAACATAGTTAGAGATAACATAGTTATAGTGCGTAATCAAACATTAGACGAATCTAGAATTTTACATATATGTGAAACAATTGGCAACGTACTAAAACCAAAACAGTTTTTTATGCATCCAGATTATCCAGGATTATTTAGAGTTACGAACGAACGCCAGGACGGAGAAAAAATTGGTATCTTTGCCGATAAAGAACTAGACTGGCACAGTAATGGTAACGGAAGACCAAGCGGCAATGAAAGTTGTGTAGCACTTTATTGTATTAAACCAGGTGAGAATAGTATAACAAGTTTTTGTGATACACGTAAAGCATATAATGAATTACCAGATGACATTAGAGAAATAGTAGATGATGTAGATTGTAGATTTCAATTTAAGAATAATACATTTTACAAACTCGATGCTGGTGACAAAGAATTAAAAATGTTTGATAATAAACGCATCTATCCTGACGGGGTTACAAAACCATTGGTGTATCAACATCCATATGATAATCAACATGGTTTGTATTTTACGTTTCATTACATTAGAGAAATGTGGAGACGCAATGGCGAAGAACTTGATCAAGCATGGCTAAAGGAATACCTAATGAATCATGTATTCCAAGATAAATATATCTGGCATCACAACGATTGGCAGCCAGGTGATTTTGTGTTTATGGATCAATTTCATAGTATACACAAACGCAACGCTGTTGAAGGTGATCGATTCTTGTATAGGATAAGTTTTGATTACGAACACATTTTTAACTAAATGTATAACTGAAAATATATATAGATAAATACTAATATGGAAAATACAACTAAACTTTTACTCAATCACACTTTTTGTCACCTACTACTAATACCAGCTTTTATGTTTGGTGAGTGGTGGATGTGGCTCGCAGGATTTCTATGGTGGCAAGTAATTGCTATCGTGGCCATCAGTGGCGGGTATCATAGATACTACAGTCACTTTAGTTTTAAAGCAGGCAAATGGTATGAATATGCAGTAAACGTTCTCGGAATGTTTAGTGGAGCCGGACCTGCAATGACTTGGGCAGGAACACACAGACAGCATCATGCATATTCAGATACAGAATTAGATCCACACAGTCATCATCTAAAAGGTAAATGGGCAGTATATGTTAATACTTGGGGTTATGATTTTAAAATTAAACGCAAGTTTATTATGAGATTAATGCGTGATCCTGTATTACGTTGGTTCTACAATCATTATTTTAAATTGAACATTGCTATTATTGTAGTGTTTGCTCTTATTGATCCTATGTTATTAATCTTTGGATATGCAATGCCAGTAGTATTAGCATTTCATGGATATGGATTATTAAATGTATTGGGTCACAGAAATGCAAAACCTCATAACAGTTGGGTTGCTAATATACTTACAGCAGGTGAAGGCTGGCATTTAAATCATCACAGGCGTGCAGGAAGTCATAAGATTGGAGATAAGTGGTGGCAGTTGGATCCAACTGCTTGGTTTATCGCAGTAATACGTACAGACAAAGGTTAAGTAATGGCTGAAAAATGCATTATAAAAGCAACAAAGCGTAGTAGAGTTCACGGCACAAATGGTCCACGTAGACATCAATTAAAAGAGTTTGGAACTATTGCTGACAGCGTACCAGCTGATGTTATCCAAGCAATATCAAACATAGCAGAAACATATGAAGGCGATGATTTGCGTGGCGACAATTATCAAATCTCACAACATTGTAATGTAAACGAAGCGTTTACAGCCTCAACATCATACAGACAAATATTACTACAAGAATTAAATGGTAGCGAAGATGGAGTCTTAGATGAAATCGATGAAACTAATTACTCAAGTTGGAGAACTGATATTGATACTAAAGCTATCGCAGAGTATCTAACAGCCACATTTAAACAGCCATATAGAGCTCGTATAAGCATTATGACAGGTGGCAATGAACTTAACTATCATATTGATACAGATACAAGTGTACTATGCAGAGCGCAAATTCCAGTAAGCACACAAGGAAGTTTATTTCAATGGAAAACTAAAACTGGTGAAGTAGACTTGGATATGAAAATTGGTGAAGCATATTTTGTTAACACTGGTTGGCTACACAGAGTAGTAAACGCATCAGACAACACACGTATTGTATTAATATTTGGTGTTGATTACAATAACATTCCGGATAAAGAAAATCTTCTACTATGACCTATGTTGTAAAAAACGATTGGACATTTGACGTAGAAAGGATGCAAGCACAAACACAGGAACTTATTTCTGTTGTAAATCAAGTTGGATCAGAAAAAGATGGACTTGGTGGCATCTCATTAACAACACAAGACGGAACATTAGAAAGTGGATTTGGATTTACTTTAGGTATACAATTACCTCCATTCCACGAACAAGAATATGGTTCTGCTCCTGATATTAAATTTAATTTAGATTTTGCTAAAGAAAACAATGTATATCACATGCTTGATTATACAGTACCCACGATAGCATGCACTGGTTATTTCAAAGAAATAATTGACTTCCTGTATGAGAAAAATATGAATCCGTGTAGATGTAGACTTTCGTGTTTACCAGCTGGAGAAAATTTTGGTAGACATACAGACGGCGGCGGATTTAAGATTCACATTCCCATATACACAAAAGGAACACGTTGGACAACTGATGATGGAGACTCTGAGGCAATGATAGAAGGTGTAAGCTACATAGCAGATGTAACTCCATATCATTCTGTAACCAATACAAGTGACCAAGACAGATGGCATTTTATTGCAGATGTTTATGATACTGATGGGAATTTTTCAATAGGAAAACTAACACAACAAGAACTAGAACTAGAACGTGAGAATGCAATGCTATGGAGAGATTATGTAGATGGAAAGCGTACTAGTCCAAATTCTATTAAACTATTCCATTCAAATTTATAGTTGACTTATACAAGAAAAGGCTGTATAATGTATGCATATGTACAATTATATAGGGCAAGCTATGACACTAGGCAAGGTAGGTTTTGCGTGTAAATATTTACACCACGACCAGACACAGAAGAAAAAACTACTCGAGGAAATACAACGTCCTCTCACAGAAAAATCTACAACTATTCGTTGGCTTAACAACCAGACACGTGACGTAGCCGAACAACGGCTATATGACATTATGGTTCACAACACACAGGCAGTTTACAACCTTGTTGAATATGTAGGCAACTTGCCCGAACATCAGCGTATGGTTCGACTAGGTAGCAATCAGCTTCCTGCCGCAACACACCCAGACTGGAAATACTTTTGGCAACTGCCCGAGATACGTGATTACGCTGCTAAATATTATGGTCGTGCAGGCGAACTTGCACGTGAACTAGGTGTGCGTCTTAGTATGCACCCAGGTCAGTTTGTGGTATTGGCAAGCGACAATCCAGAAATTGTAGAACGCAGTATAGAGGAGTTCGAATATCATGCGGATATCATCAGGTGGATGGGTTATGGTAAAGAGTGGCAAGACTTCAAGTGTAACGTCCACATCTCCGGTAGACAAGGTCCAGCCGGTATCAAAGCCGCACTTCAACGATTATCTACAGAAGCACGAAACTGTATCACTATTGAAAACGACGAAAACAAGTGGGGTTTGGATTCTAGCTTAGAACTAGAAAAAGATGTTGCACTAGTTATTGACATACACCATCATTGGTGTCACAGTGCAGGCGAATACATTAGCCCTAACGATGATAGAGTTAAGCGTGTTATTGATAGCTGGCGTGGTGTTAGACCTGCTATGCATTACAGTGTATCACGTGAAGATATACTTGTAGGCCATAGTGCTACAGAACTACCCGACTTTGGATCTTTGCTTGATCAGGGGTTTAAGAAAGCCAAATTGCGGGCACACAGCGACTTTATGTGGAACACTGCCGTTAACGAGTGGGCAGGTGGATTCCGTAAAGACTTTGATATTATGGTAGAGGCTAAGATGAAAAACTTGGCTAGTATACCGTTTGAAGAGATTACAAATGGATAATTGGATGATAGTAATTGGTATAACTATATTTGCACTAAGCTATCTATTTTTTGTATATAAATTTTTTGAAAATAAACATGACAAATAACATATGGTTAATAAGCGACACACATTTCAATCAAGCAACTATGTTGGAGTTTACTGATTGGTCAGGTAAACAAACAAGACCAGGATTCCGTGATGTAGAACACATGGATGATCTAATGATAGACAACTGGAACAGCGTTGTTAAACCTGAAGATACAATATATCATTTAGGTGATTTAGTTGCTGGTCCTAATCCAGAAAAGTGGATGACATATAACTGGCATAGACTAAATGGTAATAAAAGATTAGTAGTTGGCAATCACGATGATATAGAATTCCTAAGTGTTGGCGGCTTCTTTGAGAAAATTGAATACTGGAAAGTATTAATAGAATTTGGTATTATATTATCACATGCACCGTTGCATAGAGATGCACTAGTTCGACCCAAAGCAGAACATGGTGATCGAGCAGTAGATAAAAAGAACATGGACCTTTGGGCAGAAACAACAAATGTGCATGGACATGTTCACAGTAATCCTAGTCCAGAAGGACCTTATAGGTGTGTGAGTGTAGAACAAATAAACTATACACCTATTAACATTGAAGAAGTGAGGGTCACATGAATGACAACAAGCCAAAACCACCGCTACCCACAGTACAACAACTAGCACAAATATCAATGGCAGCCGAAGAAGGCGATCCATTTGATTGGGGTTCATTAAACATAGACAAACAAGCCGCATATGAGATGATGGCTTCACATGCATTGGAATTATATGCAACTCAAGGTCCATACAGAGATATTATTCTATTATCTTCGCTGACAAAAGCAATTGTAGAGAATTTTATTCTAAACATAAGACTGAAACAATACGAAGAACAATAAATGTAAAGCATTGGCATAAATACAAGTAATAAGAAATACGGAGTTATACAATGCGATTACACAATTTATTTGAATCAACCACACCAGAATCACTAACAGAAGATATCATTGATATTGAACTTACTGAAGATTTTGCTATCGAAGGCAGAATATTAGAGTTTACCGAAGATGGTGGAGCAATTATTGAGCTTGATGATCAAGCACAAGAACTAGTTGATCTAGACGAAGAAACCCTTAATGAATTTATACCATTAGCAATTGGTGCCGCGGCAGCAGGTGTAACAGCCTATGACGCCTATAAAAATTATAAGCAATACAAAGCAGGTAAAATTACAAAAGGTGAATTTGCAAAGCGTGTAGGAGTTGATGCAGCTATTGGATTAGCAACAGGCGGCGCAGCTAAGTTAATTGGCAAAGGTGCTAGTGCAGTTAAGAATGCATTTAAATCAAACAAACAAGCAACTGTTCCAACTAGCAAGCCAGGAAGTGTACAGCCAGGTGATATAGCAGGTCCACCAAGACCACCAGCAAGTGCAGCAGATGATATAGTTCCACCAAAGAAAAAAGGTGGAAAAGCTAAAGCAGCCGGTAGAGCAAGTAGAGCAGGCATGAACACTGGCATGAACCGAAGTGGATATGATAACCCATTACAAAGAGCAGTAGGAAACATTACTACTTCGTTTGAATCAGAAGAGTTTGTTGACGAAGCAGAATACCAAGGACGTAAAGTTAAACTAGGCAAACCTATGGCAGGTGATGTTAAGAAGTTTAAAGTATATGTTAAGAATCCAAAAGGTAATGTAGTTAAAGTTAACTTTGGACAAAAAGGCGTTAAGATCAAAAAGAACAATCCAGCAAGACGCAAGAGCTTTAGAGCAAGACACAACTGTAGTAATCCAGGTCCACGTCATAAGGCACGTTATTGGTCATGTCGTAAGTGGTAATCCCATGTTCATTAGGGAGATTACCGAAAACCTAATAGTCGAAAGTTTAACAGCACAACAAATGCTGAACAAACTGTCAAATGAAATGCAAGGCACACATACAGGTGCAATGGATCCAAACTCTGATTGGTCAAAGTTTGTTCTATCTCATAAAGGTTTTACACTAAAAGATATACAAGTCGACCAGATTCCAACCGCTGTTAACAGTGACGGAATGAGTCAAGACAATATTGAAAAATATAAACAAGCAGACACATCTCAATTTCCACCTATGGTAATAGGCAACAATGGATATCTATTAGATGGTAACCATAGACTTCAAGCATACAAGGCACAAGGTATTAAAACAGTCAAAGCCTACATAGGCGAAAACTTTGCTGACGGTAAGAAAAAAGGCAAAAGCAGACCAGGGCGTGTAAAACGTAGTGGTGCTAGTTGCAATGGTAGTGTAACAGAACTAAGAGCCAAAGCAAAAAAAGCCAGCGGTGAGAAAGCAAAAATGTATCACTGGTGTGCTAATATGAAATCAGGTAAGAAGAAATGAATGTAAGCAAAGAAAACATTTGGCATTTTACTTGTGATCATTGCAAAGGTTTTTGGAGTGTAGCGACTATGGATAACTGGAAGCCTACAAATTTGTATTGCACTCATTGTGGTAAACAAAATAAAAATGACATGTGTTCATGTGGACATAAAATTGTAAATTGTGATTGTGCACCAGGATGTAAATGCGAATGTAATAAGCGTTATTTAGATTCCGAAACAAGTTTTGATATGGAAAAATATACGTGACATATCCAACAGCGTGTTCAAAGAGTTGGACAGATGTAAATGTAGATTTTAAACGAGGCACAATAGGCCATTGTTGTAAGTCTGTATATTATGACTTCCCTGATGAATATACATCTGATTTTTTCACTAACAGTGAGCATATTCAAAAACGCAGACAAGATACTCTCAATGGTATTCAACATCCAGATTGTCAATCATGTTGGAATGATATTAACAATGGAGTAACTCCATTTAAGGATTGGATGAACGATTGGGATAATTTTGACGATGTTAAACCAACTGAACCACATGTTAATTACATTGAAGTAGACTTAGACAACACTTGTGATTTAAGTTGTTTATATTGCAGTGCTGATGCAAGTAGTAAAATTGCACAAGAAGAAGGTATAAAGGGTATTGATAATACACGAGAAAAAGATATTGAGAACTTTAAACTGTGGCTAAAAGATACAATCAATAATTCTACAACACATATACAACTTGCTTTTTTAGGTGGAGAACCTACAGCAAGTAAATTATTTTACGAAATAATTGATTATGTTACAACATTGGATGCCAGCAACGTCTTATTAAACATAACAACAAATTGTAACAGTAAGCCTCATCTTTTTAATAAATTATTAGATGCAATGGATAAATCTCAATGCATGTGGCAAATTAATATCAGCAACGAAAGTTATAAAGACGATAGTGCATTAATTAGATATGGATTAGATTGGAATAGATTTGAACAAAATTTACGAGCTTATGCTTCACATAAAAAAGTAAAATATCTTAGTTTTGATGCTACTATGACTAGTATTGCAATTCCTACATTCGCTAGATATATTCAATGGGTGTTAGATACAATGGCAGACTATACTAAAAAATTTAGTATAATAGGAGATGCAGTTTATTGGCCAAGTGAATTAGATGTAGCAATACTTCCTGAATCTTTTAAAACTCAAATGGATCAAGCAATACAACTAGTAAAAGAAAACCAATTACCTAACTATATAAATAAGGAAAATACTTTAGTATTTCTCGAAGGAATAAAGACCCGCATTGGTTCTAACTATCAAGAAGATTATAAGAATACAGTTGCACAGTTTTTAATACCAAAGCAAAAGTATAAAAAGACAGATAAACTTATGAGATTAGCAGATGCAATTGACGAACAAGATAATCTTGCAGGCTAAACCAACAGTTTGGATACCACACGTACCAAAAATAGCAGGCAAAAGCAGACACAGAATGCTCGTGAATGTCAATGAATACACAAGATGGGACCACGACAGAAATATAGGCATACCATTAAAAAATAATATAGTAGCGGGTCATTCAGCTGTACTTGAAAACCCAGACTGGATTAAAATATTATTTGTAAGAGATCCAGTAGAACGTTTTTGGAGTTCGTATTATTATACTCGCCGTTATCATCCCAATATAGATTTAAGTGATTACCTTAAAGGTATAACTGCACCAATTCGTAGCTGGATTCAGTTTACTTCTACTATTGATTGGTTAACGTGGCAACAGAAATCAGCAAACTGTAATTGGCAATTAGATCTATACAAGTGGGATTATATTTTTACTATAAACGAGCTTGATAAATTTAGAGAAGTTATGCAAGGGCTCGGATATGATCTAGATCCTGCTACTCATGTTAACTGCAATCCAGATGGCGATATAGACTATTCAAAACTAGATACTCCTGAGCTAGAAGTGATAAATACTGAATATAAGTACTACACTGATTTAGGAGTAAAGTTATGACACAAGATGATATTTATAGATTACAATATCTTGCAGGTATTATAGACAAGCAAGGTGATACTATAAAACCCACTGATGAATCTAACCTAAGTATTAATGGTAGTAAAAAAGGTCAATATATGCGTAAGCATAATGTACAACCAGGAACTGACGAATGGTTTAAACTATGGTTCAGTAGACCAAAACTAACTGGTGAAGACCCTACACCAAAGCAAGGCGGATAACATGTTAATTAACGAAGTAATTATCTTACAGGAAGAAACACTAGATATTAACTCTATTGTAACACCTGCGATCAAATACTTGGATAAAGTATTTAAAGATAATAACTTTGAAATACGTATTGTTGGCGGCGCAGTGCGTGACATTGCACTAAACAAATCACCCAAAGATATTGACTTTGCCTCAGATGCAACACCAGATGAAATGATTGCTATGTTTGATAAAGAAGCAATTAAATACATTCCCACAGGTTTACAGCACGGAACAATAACCGCAGTTGTAAACGGAGAAGATTTTGAAATCACAACACTAAGAGCAGACAAAGAAACAGACGGCAGACATGCTGAAGTTGAGTTTGTTAAGAGTTGGGAAGAGGATGCTAAACGCAGAGACTTAACATACAATGCTATGAGCATGGATATCGATGGCGAGCTATACGATTACCACGATGGCATGGACGATCTACAAAACAAAGTAAGTAAATTTGTAGGTGATCCAGAACAAAGAATTACAGAAGATTATTTACGTATACTACGTTACTTCCGTTTCCAAGGCAGGTTAGCAGAGCCTACTTGGGATAAAGATACATTACAAGCAATTAAAAAACATGCTAAAGGACTATCTGGCGTAAGCGCCGAGAGAATATGGGCAGAAATGAGCAAAGCACTTTCAGGACAAAACGTTGCAAGTTTAGTATCTACAATGCACAAAACAGGTGTAGCACAAGTAATAGGATTAAACGTAAGCAATTTAAGTGTAATAAAAGATGGTGGCAATCCAATTATAGCATTGGCACAACTAGATAACAGTGTAGATATTGCAAAGCGTTGGAAAATGAAAAACACAGAAGCAGAGTTATTGGGCTTTTTAGTTAAGCACAAAAACGATCCACTTGATCAAAAGAAAGTGGAAGATATGATTGCTGATGGTGTTAAGCGTGAGCTTATTACAGCACTAGCATCAATGCAAAACAAAAACGTAAACATAGATGCAAAAGTTCCAGACTTTCCTGTTAGTGGAGCAGACTTAATTGCTACAGGCATGAAGCCAGGACCAGACTTAGGTAAGAAACTTGCACAGTTAAAGCAACAATGGAAAGCTGGTAATTTTAAAGCCAGTAAGGAAGATTTGCTAAATACTAGTAAGGAGTAACACAATGAGAATTACCGAAGTAGACAACCCAGTAACACAGGCTGATATTGATCAGTTAGAAGTGTTTGCTGACCGTTTGTTTGCTAAAGTAGGCATTGATGTAGAATTTACTCGACACTTTTTAGACAGAGTCAATGACGAACGTAATGTAAAACAAATTACAATGTCAGAACTTACACGTCTATTTAAACAAGAATACAAACGTTGGGGCAAGCCAATTGCACAACTAGGCCCAGATGCAGAAGCAGTAATGAAAGATATGGCAACAAATATTAACTTGCCATTTGCACTACGTTGGGATCACAAGAATAATGAATTAGATCTTATTGCTAAAACAGTAATGCGTAAAGCAAACTTCACAACATCTAATCAAGAGTTTGCAGTAGAAGATGGATACAAGTCTTTGTTCAGACCAAGTGCTTATGAATTAGCTGCAGATAGATTACACAGTGTATTACAACGTAAAGAAAAAGAAAACGGTGGTGTATTTAGACATGCACTAGGTTGGTATGCATCTAAGATTGCAAGTGGATTTAGAGATATAGATAGCAGAGAATTAACAGCATACTATCAAAAGAATTTTGATGCAGTATTAAGTGAAAGTGATTTACCTTATATTACAGAAGAAGCCGCACCTAAACTTGATTTTGATCAATTAAGAATAAAAATACCTGCCAACGATAATGCTAAACCAATCAAAGGCGAAGTTATTGATTTAAATGCTCGTAGAGCAGCGGCAAAAGAAGCACTCAGCAAAATGTCTGATGCAGAGAAAAAAGCCGCAAATGAATTTATTAAAAAGAACAAAACTCTACTACAACGACTATCAGCAGTTGGAGCCAGATCAGCAGCAAGACATGGCGTAGCAACAGTATCAAGTGCGGTAACAGGCCCACTTGCACCAGCAGTAGCAACAGTATTAAACGTTACATTGCTAGGTTGGGATTTAGTTGATGCAGGTGTAGAAGTATGGAAGTGGGCAAGATCAAGCAACAGCAAAGACATTGAACAAGGAAATGCAAACAGAGAATTTGGCAATAAGTTTGCTTTAGAAATTCCAGCATATCCTACAAAATGGCCAATGGATAGAACAGGCACAGTATTAAAAAGAAAACAATCAGAATGGATGAAAGAATTTGGTAATACACATTTACGTAATGGCGACCTTAATCCATCTGCAGGGTATCAAGATGCAATAATGAAAATTGCACAAGCAAATGTTGATGCACAAAATAGAGCAAGTGATAACGAGCTTATTAAAAAAGCTCAAAAAAATAAGGCTCCTACTGTTAGTTTTCAAAATATTCCACCATTAGAAGTTCCAACATTTGATCCAGAAATTGAAATACCTACTCCTAGTAAAGATAAAGAGATAGATAAAACTAATCCAAAAAGAATAACTACACCAAACAAAGGCGACCCATTTATAGAACCAGAGTTGCCAATAGAGCCTGCTCCAACAGGCCCTAAAGTTATAACTAAATCACCCGAACAACCACAACCACCAGATTTTGATCCTAAAAACCCAGAAGTACCAGGTCCATCAACTGACCCTGAGATCGATCCTACTGCTCCAAAAAGAGTTAAGGAACCTAAAAAGGGTGACCCATTTACAGAACCAAAAGCACCTATAGAGCCGGCTCCAAAAGGCCCTAAAGTTGTAACTACCCCACCAAAACAACCAAAGAATCCAACACAAGACCCGGATAATCCAGAGGTGCCGGACAGCACTCCATCTGATCAGCCAGATATTGAAATTCCACAGCCGCTTAACGCACCTCAAAAGGATATTCCGTTTATACCGCCAGCAAATTTAACCGACCCAGAAGTAGCATTCCAAAAGAACCCAGTAGTTGTTGCACCACCTGTTGCAGGCGCAGGTACTCAACCTCCTTCGAATAACAATAACAATAAAAAGAACAAACGTAGGAAGAAAAATGATTGGGGATCGGGAAGCGATAGTGATTACAATGATCCACTACAGCGTTGGCAACGTAAGTATGGAATGTGGGATCAGTAATGAAAATAAAAGACATATTAAAGTTACCCAATATTGAAATCGGAGATGAGATATTAGTAGGCAAATTTAAAAACCGTAAAGCAGTAGTTACAGGGTTTGCAACAGATGAGAATAACCAGCCAGTGTTAAAAACAACCAAAGGCGATCAAAAACTATTCAAACCAAGAATAGTTAAATTAATGGACAAGTAAAATGCTAATAAATGAAATAACATCAAACGAAAGGCGTGCTAGGAAGAAAGCATATGCACTTAAAACAATGGCAAAGTATCGTAAAGCTGCTGAGCTAGGAATAGATCCATCTAAAGTTAATCAACGCAGAGATGAGCCAACTCCTGTTAAGGAAGATGGTGTAATTGTTCCAGGTGTTAACACTACAGTAGATGTTAAGCCAGGCGAAACTGAACGTCAAGCTGCAAAGTTTGGCAACGGTAAAATTAAACCACTAATGCCTAAACGAGGCAAGTCACAATCAATCAATACATTGTATAATATGGGCTTGGCCGAAAAAACTTCCAAGTAAGGATAAAAAATGTCAACTCCGAGTGACAAAATAGTAAACAGATATAACAAATCGTTCTGTATTAAACCTTTCACTGAAATATCAAATTCAGCAATTGGTGAAAGAATGTTATGCTGTCGCAGTGAACCTGTTGGAATAAAAATCAAAAACCCAGATATCACCGAAGACTTTTTTAATAATCCAGCTATGCATGAGATTAGAAGAAAAATGCTTGCTGGTGAAGAAGTAAAAGAATGTTGGATATGCAAAGAAACAGAGATGGCATCTGGTAAATCACATAGAACATTTGTAATGCAAGACTTCGAGCAAGCTGAAGTTGATGAAATATTTAAAACTGGTAAAGTAGAATTAAGATCTTTAGACATACGTTTTGGGACTAAATGTAACCTAGCATGTGTAATGTGTGGACCAGGAAGTAGTAGTTTAATTGCAAAAGAAGAAGCTGAAGAAGAATATCAACTAGTTGACTTAAACGACTTTTCATTAGATCAAATTAAAAAACATTCCAACGGTATTGTACTATTCAAAACAACAGGTGGCGAACCTATGTTGTTGCCAGCGTATAAGAAAACACTTGAGTTTTTTGTAGAGAAAGACCTTGCAAAGAATATAGAGTTTACAACTATTACAAACGGCACAGTTGATTACAGTGACCTAATGCCGTTAATGAATCAGTTTAAACATTTTAAAATTAGTCACAGTATAGATGCTGCAGACGAGTCATATAATTATGTTAGATGGCCAGGAACAATGTCACGTATACAGCGTATACATAAACGTATTGTAGAAAATTCTAAGCAATATAAAAATATAAAACTTGAATTTGGTTCTACTATACATGTATTAAACGTACATCAAGTAGTTAAAATTTCTAAGTATTTAGAAACACTTGGTATGCATAATGCTTATAACATAGATATGGTACATGATCCTGATTATATGCAACCTGGGTTGGTCACTAAGAAAGTACTTGATGAGCTAGAAGCAGAAGCAATAGAATGGAAAACTGAAAAACCCGGAGAATATAGACAAGAAATACTTGACTTTGTTGCAACATTAAGGTATAATTACAATAAGATTAATACTAATCCAGCACATAAACGAGAATTACTTGATGAGCTAGAAGTTAAAACAATATTTTGGAAAGCAAAAAGAAAACTAGATGTTCGTGATTATATCCCCTATTATAAAGAAGTACAAGCACAATGAAAGTAACACTAAAAAGATTTAATTCAAAAGATTTATACAAGTTAAGAAGTATTCTCGATAAAGAAACTGCCGAACTAGCACATATACAATGGCCTTTTAATAAGGAAGCAGCCGCACAGTTTATTAATGACTATAATACATGGGGCGTGTGGGTTAACCACGGAACATTAGTAGGCGCAGTAGAAGTAAAAGAAGATTTAGAAACAGCATATTTTATTAAAGACGGCTGGCGTAATAATGGAATAGGTACAAAAGCTATTCAATTGTGTATAGAAGAGTTTGGCGAACATCAATTATGGTGTATTATTGAGCCTAACAATAAAGCCAGTCTAAGAGCCGCTCAAAAAGGTGGATTAAGGGTAAAATTTATTAATCCAGACAACAAAGACTTAATTACTGTCGTAAAATAGAGAATGATATGTCTAACAAGAAGATTACTCGGGAAGATCTAACTGCTACAGAAGGTCCAATGAATAATGTAGCAAGTGAAGATGCAATGGTTTATGCTAAGGCTGACCCAAACCGACCAATGGACAACAAACGGAAACGGGTTGTTGTAGCTAAAAAACAAAAAATAAAGAAAAGTAGTAAGAAATTAGACCGTAGAATTACTAAAAGTTTAATTAGGAATGTGGATAACCTTCCAAAAGATTGACAAAAGAAATCAAATAGATAAATACTAGTATGAAAATATATGACATCATAACAGAAGATGCTGAAGCAGGTTCTACAATGGCAGGTAATGTTGCCAGTGTAAGTTTTCCATTGTTTGGAAAAAAGAAGATGATCAGGCGTGCTGTTGATCCAAAAGGATATTTAGGTGACGGTAAGATTAAAAAACAATCTACTGGATATAATACGGAGGTTAAGTTAAAATGAAGATTAACGAGATCCACGAATCAATACACCAAATGAATCCGGAGGAGCCAATGAATCCTGAAGTCTTAATACAGGGTTATGGTAGATTAAATTTAAAGCAATTAGAAGATAAAGTCAGCAAAATGTTTGAAGAACTTGCTGTCAGAGCCAGCAGAGGCGATTGGGAAGGTGTGCAATACAACCTAAACAAAGGCCTAGTGCAGGAATTTATTAAAACCATCAATGTAGCATATGATGAGTTAGAACAAAAACGAAGACGCGGCGGCAAGAGTAGTCGTGGCATTGAAAAGAGGTAACGACTATGAGCAATAAAATTGACAACACATTTAGCAAGGCGGCGATCGAATTAGCTAAATTAGAAAAAGCATTTGCTGAGAATAGCAAATTAGAAAAAGCAGTTATGGAATCAAATGGAGATGTTTCAGTTATAGCTGATGTTAGATCTCACATAGCACAAGCAATCAAATCATTAACACCACAAACTATTACAGAAGGCGTATTAGATTCAGATGATGATGATGGATTTATGGCACGTAGCCAACTATATTTCTTAGCCAGAGATGCAATTAAATTGCACAGCGTTATAGATGATAGAGATGACTTGGAGCCATGGGTTGCAAGTAAAATTGCTCAAGCTAGTAAAGACATGGATTCAGTTCGTCGTTACACTGAATACAATGCCATGAAAGCTGAAGTAGAACCAGAGATGCAACCAGCGCCAGAAGTAGAATCATTAGAAGAAGATCCAGTAGATCGTAAAATGCAAGTAACAAATGCTGATAAAGAGGGAAACACTCCGGCATGGCAACGTTATAAAGCAGGCGATCCTAGATATGAATACAAAGAACCAGTAAAAGAGTTTGCCGGAGCAGATGGCCCAGGTAAAGCAAGTATGCCACAGGGCATTGCACTAGCAGGTGATAGCATTTGGTTAAACAAAGACGGAATGCAGTATGCAGATGACGTTGTAACAATTACAGATTACAAAGTTGAAGAAACTGACGGTATGATCGAAGTATGGGTAGAACATACTGCTCCTTGGGAAATTTATACAGACTCAGGTTTTGCAAAAGGTATCAGCAACATGCTAGGTATTGATGTTGACTGGAGTGAACAAGGTATGCAAGCACAAGGTGTAGCACATTTAGAAGGCGACACTGACTTAGATGAAGCTATTCGTCCAGTAAGAAGTGCAGCTTCTAAACTAAATCAAATTGGACAAGGCGTTCGTAATAAAACTAATGACGAAACACCAGCTAAAGTAGGCGAAGGCAAGAAGAAAAAGAAATACGAAGCAGTTAAAGAAGAAACAAAATTTGATGATAAGCCAGAGCACAGTGAATTAAAAACAGTTGCACAGGACATGTTTAAGAATGCATTAGCAAACGCTAAGAAAAAAGCAAGGAAGTAACTATGAAAGCTGATCAATTAAACGAATTTGACAAAAAAGATTGGGAAGAAAACGAATCAGTAAATCTTCACAGTGAAAATGCATTAGAGCTTGCTAAAGAATTTGGAACGCCAGAAGAAGTAGAAGCAATGCAAAGAATTATGGATCAGCACATGCGTAGAGGACACATTCTACCGCATGAAATTGAAGAGCGTAATGCATTAACATCAAAATATTACAGTATGTTAGAGCATTCAGTTAACCCAACGTTTAGATCAACATTAGAAGGCTACAAAGTTATGCCTGCAATGGATCCTAAGTATGTAGAGCGTAAAGGACTTGAAGGTCCTTTTACTACATTAAGCGGCAAGGTTGTTTATTACGATCCTAAAGAAGGTGCATATTACGATCCGGACACAGACATTTATCTTTCATACGATGAATTCCAACAGTACGATAACGATTACAGTGGAATAGGCGACGAAGAAGCAGACGACTTTATTAAAGACATTGAACCAAAAGAAACTGTAGAAGAATCAGCTCAAGACTTTAGTGGAAAAGAGAGAAACTTTATACATGACTTGTGCATGATGCACGATGGTGTTAAAAGAGATCCAGCCGGATTAAGATATCTTGGAACATCTGAAATGTGGGATGAAGACAGTATTCTAAAAGATAAAGGTAAATTAACTACTCTAATGCTTTGGGTTAAGAAAAACAAAGACGTTGTTGAAAAACGTTTTTCACGTATGTTTGGTAACTATAGCAACAGAGATGAAAATGGAAAAGTAACAGCATCAGATGGTAATCAAATGCTTAATGACATTATTAATAAGATTGGTAGCATTGGTGAACAAACTGTAAAAGGCCCAAGAGGACATTTAAGTTCTATTGTAGCTGACGACCTTAACGAAATAGATTGTTGGGATGGTTATAGAAAAGACGGAACTAAGCCTGGCACAGGTAAAAACAAAGGCAAGCGTGTAAACAATTGCGTTAAAGAAGCTGGCGGATATTATACACAGCCAGTATATGATATGATTAAACAACATGGTTATCCAAAAGTAATGCACAAACTATTAACAAGTTTACATGCAGATGTAATTCAGGACTTTTTAAACCGTGTAGATTTAGATGAAGCAAACCTTAATGAGTCTGGTTCAGATGAAAGTGTAAAAAACATTGACGAGATTTTAGTAAAAATGGGTGCTGAGGCTCCAAGCGATATCATTGCTGATATTATGCATTGGATTGATGCACACCCAGGTGAAAACTTAGAAGACTTAATAAGACAAGCTAATGGTTATTACAACGATGAATTAGAAGAAGGCAAGTACGTTAGCGATGCACAACGCAAAGCGGTTCATGCCTCAAAAGCGGAGAAAAAATAATGGGTATATTAAGCGATATCGTAAATGAAGATAAGGTAGAGATGTGCCCAGAAGCATGTTGTGGAAAGCCTATAACAGAATGCAAATGTGGACCAGATTGCGAACACTGTGATTGTCATTCTAAGAATTCAGCAATAAATGAAGGCACTATGATTGGCGGACTAATGAAATATGATGGTCAGCCAGAAGGCGAATATGCAGACGCAGTAGCAAAATACAAAGAATTTATGTCTAAGCCTCGCCCACCAGGTGAAGCTACAAATACTATGGTTCAAGGTTTTGTATTTGACGATGACTTATTGGATAACCTAGGCGATGCTGAAGAACATGGAGATATACTTGATGTTAGATTTATTGTTCAAAGCAGGCTAGAAGATTTCTTTGGAGATGATTTTGAACTAAGTGAAGGCACACAAGGTTGTGCAGATTGCGAATGGATTAAAGATGAAACAGACGGCGACATTGATACATGTGATGATTGTGCAGCAGAAAAGCGTCAAACTAATGAAGCAGAAAAGCGTTGGAAACAAACTAGTATGTCTCCACAAGAAGCAATAGCAAAATACGGTAAAGAAAACGTAAAAGTTAAAAAAGGTGCATTGCGTAATGGCGATGATATGGTAGAAGTATTTGTTGAATCAATGAATGAAGGCGGAAATTCAGTAGAGGCATTTATGTCACATGTAGTTGATCATGCTAAAGAAATTCAAGCAGATAACTATAGAATGACTGATAGTTCATATTATGAATTCACAGATGAAATAGATACAGATGATGAAGAATTTATGAGTATGCCACAAGTGCAAGCTATATTAAAAGCAATACCACATGTGGATATGGAAAACACAGATATTAAACATGCAATTGATGTTTTAGCATCAGGCGAATTACTTGAAGCAGAAACTGAATCATATTCACCAGGTGATGAAATGGAAGATGGCGTAGTAAGTAATTGCTGTGGCGCTCCATTAATGGACTACAATGATGGACATGGTAGATGTAGTGATTGTAAAGAAATGGCTGCAGGCGAAACTGATGAAGAATACTACGAAGCAGATGATAAATTACCAGAGCCAGAATTCCAACTAATGAAAAAATCATTATTAAGAAGCAAATGGTATCTTGAGAATGAAGAAATGGATCCAGAAATGGTAGCAACAGAATTACGTGATGTTAACGCTATGCTTGATGCAGTTAACAGAAGCGAAAGTGAAGCACCACTTGATCTTGATACATCAGTTGAAGAAGAATATATGAGTTTATACAACCAATGTGTTGCTAAGTTAAGAGGTGCAGGTTCTAATATATATGGAGTAGATCATGACGTTTTGCCACTAGATGCAAAACCTAATCCAGATTCACCATATAATTCAGGTCAAGTAGAAGAAAATATTTTACCTGTAAGTGAATTTGATAATGAACTACAAAGGATTCAAGACTTAGTTAAGTTTAGATAAGGAATAATAAGATGAGATTACATAACTTATTTGAAGATCAACAAGACGTAATGCAGCTACAAAAAGAGTTGATGGCTAAGATTTCTAATTTGCCAACAGACGGCGAAGAAGGAGAAAAAACAGCAAGAGTTATTGATAAAATTGAACAAGCATTACGTGATGTAGGAGCTGGCGGTAGAGTAGCGAATATATTAAACCGAGTAGTTGAAATTAAAGATGAAGATGTTCAAAAAGCCACTAGAAAGGTAGCTAAAATTATTGCTGCTGTTGATTGGACTGGACCCGAAATAAAAGACTTATTTGTAAAATGGAACGCAGGTTCACTAGTAAATACCAAAGAATTATTAACACCAGGCAGTTCAACACCACAATCAATATATCCAGGTTATGGAAGCAATGAATCCTTTACAGAATTAGTAGATGATTTAAATCAGGTATCTGGTTATGGAATTGGAGAAGGAGAATTTACTTTAGCAGTTTTATCTCCAAACGTTTCAGGAATTGGTGCTGACACAGGAGCAGGCGACTTAATAATTAATGGTGTTAATGTAGAAGTAAAAACACGAAGTGTTGGAGCTGCAAGATTTACAGACAGAGATGTTACAGTAACATCAGAGTATACTACGTTGGTAAAACAATTTAGAGAAAAATATACAGAGCAGTTAGAAGCATACGAAACTCCAACAAAATCAGGATTAAGTTTAAAGTATCTTTGCGGGTTTGCACAATCAGAAGCAATGCAATCTCCTAATAATAAAAATGCATTTGCACAAGACTTAGGAAATATATTACAAAATGTATTTACTATGGGTGTTGATGTTGGTCCTATTAGAGATGCTATTATGGCAGGTAGCGAAGGTGAAGCATCTCAAAAATATGCTAAAGCAAACATTGATAATTACTTAGGAATTAAAAGAGAAAAAGGTGCATTAGATGGAATTCTATTTATTGACAAGAAGCAAGGTTCTTTAGTTTATGTTAGAAATTCTACAGACTTAGATAAATCACCATTACGATTCCATCAAAATACTGCCTACGTGCTTGCATTCCAACAACCGGGACAATATCCATTCCCTCAAATGTATATCAAATAATATGTGGGATACTATTACGCAACTAGCAACAGAAAGGTTGTGGATTTACACAGCATTAGCAGGAAGTATATTTGGTGCATTATTCATTTACTGGATAAGAGACACATACATTGCCTTTTGGGCAATAAATAAGTGGGAAGCAATACTAGACTTCCTAGTCAATCGTTGGGGCTGGAGCTGGTTTAAACATAACCCAGATGCTTGGAAGGCCGCTAACCCAAAACTTACAAAAAAGATTGAAGAACTAGAAGCTCGTATTAAAAAACTAGAAAAAAAGAAGAAGTAATCTTATATGAAAGAGATATATCTTGTATGTACCCGTAGTGCTATTACGGCCAGTGCATTAACTTATATAATTAATTGTAGTCCAGACTTTTACAACATGTCACATAATAACTTGTGGCTAGAAGAAAATAGTGAACATTTTGGCAAAGCACATATTATCAATGACTGGTGGAATGTTGCAGATGAAATGCGAAAAGCATATGATCCAGATTTTAGAAACAACATAGTACTGTCAGAAGAGAAACTAATAGCATTAGTTGAAGAGTGGAGAACATTTCCAACTACTAAAAACATATGTTTGTTTACACATGCACGTAACACAGCAGACATCATGCACTACGTACAAAAGAATAACTTACCTGTTAAAGTAATAACAACAATAATGGGCGACAATTCACATCATTTTATTGAAGCATTTCTACGCAGAGAGTACAATGACGAAATGAATGAATTTGATGAGCAATTTGAGATATGGAAATACATATATTATCAATTATCAACACAAGATGAAGTATGGCAAGAATCATATGACTATTGTTTTCAAATGTCAGACTGGCTACACAAGCCAAGTAGTTTGTACACTACACTAAACGTACAAAATTGTACAGATATATCATCATGGACCAGTCAGTACCTAAGATGGAACAACAGTGATGAATTTGTTGAACCTGTTGGATGCAGTGTAAATAAAAAGATAGCAAAAAGCATGGAAGTTTTGACATGGATGTACAACACAAATACAAATAATACACAAACAAATTGCGAAAAGATAAAATTTGGCATCCTACTGTATGAATACTATCAAAAGAACTATACAAACGACCCAATTGAACTTGTAAATGATGTTCAAAAAAAGCTCGGTATTGACTTGACAAATAACGTCTAATACGTTATTATAGTTATAAGATTATATAAAACCGGAGGTCTTAAATGACAACATTTTCTGAAGCAGACGTAAATAAATTAAAGCATCTTATCAAAGAAGGCATTCAAGTAACACAAGAAGTAGAAACACTTAAAGAAGGACTTCGCGATACAGTAAAAGCAATCGCAGAAGAGATGGACATTAAGCCGTCAGTGCTTAATAAAGCAGTACGTATTGCTTACAAAGTTGAATTTGCTAAAGCACGTGATGAATTTGATGAATTAGAAACAATCTTATCAACAGTAGGTCGCGATCAATAAATGGCATATGTAGACGGGTACTTTGACAGGCAACGTGATGTCTTAAGAGTAGTGGAACGCATTGATGGCAGGCGGGAATACAAAGAGTTTCCTGCTCGCTATCAGTTTTACTATCCAGATCCACGTGGTAAATTTACAAGCATCTTTGGTGATAGTTTAGAGCGTGTTGTATGTAACACTAGCAAAAAGTTTAACACTGAGAAAAAGATTCACGGACATAAAAAGTTGTTTGAGAGTGATCTCAATCCACTATTTCGTTGTTTTGCTGAAAATTATGATGCAACAGACACACCTGAACTACAAACAGCTTTCTTTGATATTGAGACAGACTTCAATCAAGAAAAAGGTTTTGCTCCACCTGAGGATCCGTTCAATGCTGTTACGGCAGTTAGTGTACATCTAAGTTGGTTAAACCGTACAATATGTTTAGCAATTAAACCTGATACATTAACCAAAGAACAAGCAACAGAAGTATGCGACAAGTTTGAAGATACAATACTATGTGATACCGAAGCGGCAATGCTTGAGTCATTTCTTGATCTAATTGATGATGCAGATATCTTAACAGGCTGGAACAGTGAAGGCTTTGATATTCCATACATGGTGAATAGAGTTGCACGTGTGTTAAGCAAAAGCCATACACGTAGATTCTGTTTATGGGAGCAGTATCCTAAGAAGCGTACATTTGAAAGGTTTGGTGCAGAAAACGAAACGTTTGATTTACTAGGTAGAGTACACTTAGACTATATGCAATTGTATCGTAAGTATACATATCACGAAATGCACAGTTATAGTTTGGATGCTATTGGCGAATATGAGCTTTCAGAACGCAAAGTTGAGTATGAAGGTACGCTAGATCAATTATACAACAATGACTTTGAAACATTTATTGCATATTCAAGACAAGACGTTGACTTGCTGGTAAGACTAGATGCTAAACTACAGTTTATTGACTTAGCAAATGTGTTAGCACATTCTAACACAGTGTTGCTACAAACAACAATGGGTGCGGTTGCACAAACTGACCAAGCGATTGTTAACGAAGCACATCAACAGGGCTTTATTGTTCCTGACAAAAAGTTTGACAAAGACACTACACAGGCCGCAGGCGCCTATGTTGCAGATCCTAAACGTGGAATGCACAAATGGATTGGCAGTATGGATTTAAACTCACTGTATCCTAGTATTATTCGTAGTTGTAATATGAGCACCGAGACTATTGTTGGTCAAGTGCGTCATACATTTACACGTGATTTGCTAGACAAGGCAAAAACAGTTCCAGAAGCATGGGAGGGTCGTTTCGCAACACCTGAGTATGAACTTGTTATGGACAAAGACCAAGCAGAACTTATGCACATTGACTTTGAAAACGGAGAAACGTTTGAAGCCACTGGTGCAGAGATATATGAGATTATCTTTAACAGTGGACAACCTTGGATTATTAGTGCTAATGGTACAATTTTTACATATGAGAAAAAAGGTATTATTCCTGGACTACTAGAGCGTTGGTATGCAGAGCGTAAAGAACTACAAGCAAAGGCAGTAGCGGCACGTGAAGAAGGTGGCGATAAGTTTGCGTTTTGGGACAAGCGACAGTTGGTTAAAAAGATTAACTTGAACAGTTTGTATGGTGCGTTACTTAACCCGGGCAGTAGATTCTTTGACAGTAGGCTAGGACAATCAACTACACTAACAGGGCGTAGTATTGCAAAGCATATGGCGGCTAAATGCAATGAAATTATGGCAGGCGAATATAATCATGTAGGCAAAAGCATTGTTTATGGTGATACTGACTCCACATACTTTAGTGCATATCCTATTCTTAAGCCTGAAATTGACAAAGGCGAAATACAGTGGGATAAAGATACTATTACAAGTTACTATGAAGCGGTGTGTGATGAGGTAAACAAAACTTTTCCTAACTTTATGAACAAAGCGTTTCACACAACTGTTGAATTAGGTACAATTATTGCCGCTGGTAGAGAGATATCAGCACAGTCAGGTATCTTTATTACTAAGAAACGTTATGCGGCACTGGTATATGACAACGAAGGCAAGCGTGAAGACACAGATGGTAAGCCAGGCAAAGTAAAAGCAATGGGCTTGGACTTGAAGCGCAGTGATACGCCAGCATTTATGCAAGACTTCTTAAAAGAATTGCTAATGACAACACTTACAGACGGCGGCGAAGAAGCAGTTATTAAACGTATTATTGAATTCCGCAAAGAGTTTCGTAGTATGGACAGTTGGAAAAAAGGCACACCAAAGCGTGTTAACAATCTAACTAAGTTTCGTGGAATTGTTGCAAATTATGACAAGTCTAAGAGCAAAGCAATTAGAGATGGACGCAGTGCTAACGATATTAAGAAGCCAGCACTTCCTGGTCACGTAAGAGCGGCATTAAACTGGAATCAAATGCGTGATATTAACAGTGACAAGTATAGTATTGAGATTACAGATGGCATGAAAACAGTTGTATGTAAGCTAAAAGACAATCCCATGGGTTATACAAGCGTAGGATATCCTACAGATGAAACACGTTTACCTGAATGGTTTACTAATCTTCCATTTGATGATGATGCTATGGAACATGCTATTATTACTAAGAAGTTAGAAAACTTATTGGGCGTGTTAAAGTGGGATTTAGACGCTGGATCGGCTCGTAATACATTCGCTGACCTATTTGATTTTTAATAAATAATAGTATGGAAATTATCGGCATAACAACGACTATTGTATTTGTATCTATTGTATGGTTCTTTATTGTACTATCAGTATGCAAAGCATTAAATATCAAAAAAGACGCACCTATAAGTAAAATTATGTGCTGTTTAGTGCTTATGGGACCAATAGGATGGAGTATTATACTCGTAATAACTGCATATGACCTTGTAGATAGGCTATTTACAAGTAAAAAATAACTAAAAAAATTACAAGTCGTTGAAAACACTAGATTCTTTTCTAGTGTTTTTACTTGACAACCAAGAGCTCTTAGTGTATACTGTATATATAAGTTGGAAAAGAGGGTTAAATGACAGTTGTAATTAATATCAAAGGCGGAAGTGCAACACAAAAGAAACATACCAGGACAATGGTAGAATTTTGTATTGATATGCTGATGCCACGTATGAAAACACTGGAAATTAACGTACATATTAAAGACTTTAAAGACGACAATTCTTATGGATATGCATTAGCAACTGATGATGCTGATGACAATCGTCCAAGAGAATTTGATGTTGATATAAATAAAGACACTAGACTACGTAGACTACTTGAAACAGTAGCACACGAAATGGTGCATGTAAAACAGTTTGCACGTGGCGAACTATACCAAAGTTCAATGACAGCAAAGCATCGTTGGCAGGGTAAATGGCAACGTAACGAAAATCACTATTATGATTTACCTTGGGAGATTGAGGCTCACGGTAGAGAAATTGGTCTATTTGTAAGATGGGCAGAACAGCATGGTCATGCCAACAAAGCATGGACACAAGACGACTAAACTTAACAAGAGCAGGAAATACTATGATAAAACTTATTACTTCTTTGGTCCTAATAATTGGATTGTCGACTACAACTAGAGCAGATAGTCAAACATTTGCGTTTGATCAAGAACAATTTCCAGAAGTGCATTGTTTAGCACTTAATATCTATTACGAAGCACGTGGCAGCAACTTTGCAGATCAAGTAGGTGTAGCAGATGTTGTATTAAATCGTGTAAACGACAGACGTTATCCAGACTCAGTATGTGGTGTTGTTCAGCAAGGTAAGAAAAAGCCTAGTTGGAAAGACTCTAGCGTAATGGTTATGGTTCGTAACATGTGTCAGTTTAGCTGGTATTGTGATGGGAAGGCTGATAATCCACATCAAGGTGATGCATGGGTTAATGCACAAACAGTAGCATGGAGAATTATGCAGTTTGGTGAGTTCCGTGGTATAAGCGAAGGCGCAACACATTATCATGCAACATATGTAGAGCCTAATTGGGCAGGATCATTGCAAATGGTAGGAACAATAGGCAAGCATATCTTTTATCGCTGGAACTAATATGTATAAAGGTCAAAACAAAGACAATATAATAAAGGGAGAATGGTTTAACACTTTCCCAAAAGGTTTTGATATTCCTGGCCATAGACAATTTCGTGACAAACAAGAAGAACAAGAAACACCCAATCATCTAGTAGATACTGTAAGTTATACAATTAACGATTGGGGCTACAGAGGTGAATTAATTCCAAAAGAATGTGCTGATGCAGCCTTTGGTTGTAGTTGCACATTTGGAGTAGGAGTATCAGCACCGTGGCCAAGTATGGTAGGTGCAGTTAATTGTGGACAACCTGGAGCAAGCAACGATAAGATTACCAGACTTGCTATATCATATTGCGAAACATTTAAGCCAAACACTATATATGTTATGTGGACTTATTGGCAAAGGCGTGAATGGATTGATGACAAAGGTAATGTATTAGCTTATAAGAATCAACACATAAATGAAGACTGGGCAAACAGTCATGCTATATTAACAAATGATGTATGGGATGAATATAACTACAAAAAGAATCAATTATTACTCCGTAGTTATTGCGAACTAAATAATATAGAATTAATAGAAACAACAGTATTAGATCTAAACAAAGATGAGTATCCTTTAGCTAGAGATAATAACCATCCCGGAGCAGATTGGCATTTAAATGTTAGCGCATCACTCATTACTTAAAAATTGGTACGATAAACATATTTCAACTGGTGGATATATCGCTAGTTGTTATGTTGATTGGAATATATTACATAATCCAATGTATGATTTTATTAGGTTATTAGAAGCGTATAAAAAAATTGAATATCTTGATATAGAAGAATTTGCACAATCCGAGGTAATGGATAATACTATGCCTGATAGATGGATAATGGAAGACCTAAGTAAGATTAAATACCTCACTGAAGAAATATTAGCAGATTCATTGTTGTTTCATCCACAAGTTATACATGAACCATGGTTTGATAGATATAGAGTTCATCCAGGTAGTGGCAGAGCAATAGCATTATGGCTATGTGGATTCCAACAATTTAAAACAATATACACACATTTTAATGAACCAGGATTTGCACCGCCAGGACATACTATAAAACTAGACACTTGGGAAAGTTTAGGCAACGAAATTATATGTACAGGACCTGCCAATAGTTTTCGTAGTTCATATGACGTAGAAACGTTTAGAGCCTTTCCAAAATTACACAAAGATATAAAACACACTAAACAAAAAGACATTGAATGGGCTCCGAATTTTACTAGCAGTAAACCTTGGGAATTTTTAATATACAGCGAAGGCAAACAGTTCTTACACTTTAAACGAGAATGGCGTTCACACAGTTATGACATGTATACTGACTTACAACACAGTATTACTCAAATAGGTAGAACTATTTTTGAGTTCAAAAAAGATAAAGTAGTGCGAGTAATTAGAGGCGATGAAACATATAATATCGTTGACTAAATTGCTGTTTTAATGTATAATAATTTTAATTACATAAATACATACGAGGACTTAAAATGGATCGACCCTCTCTAAATACTCCGCTCCTAGTAAAACTTAAAGGAGAAGAATATGCCTAATTATTTTAGCACAAAAAAATACGGACACAACATCGGATTATCCGCAGTGTTTCGTCAACCAAATGCGGATCATTCGCATTGCCATTTGTTACATGGTTACAGTTTAGCATTTAAATTTACATTTGCTTGTGATGAACTTGATAACAAAAACTGGGCAGTTGACTTTGGTGGACTAAAGCCACTAAAGAAATGGTTGGAAGATAACTTTGATCATAAGACAGTTATTGACAGAGAAGATCCATTCTTATATAAGTTCGCAGAACTTGAGAACATGGGATTAGCAGAAATTGTAGTAATGGATGGAGTAGGCGCAGAAAAGTTTGCCGAGCATGCATGGAAGTTTGCTAATGATCTTGTTAAAGAAATGAGTGATGGACGTTGTTGGTGTGTTGAAGCCGAATGTGCAGAACATGGCGCCAACTCAGCAATATACAGAGGATAATAAATTAATATGAAAATAGCAGTAATTGGATGCGGCTTTGTTGGCGGCACTGTAGCAGACTTTCTTGAAGAACATACAGTCAAAGATGGTGTTGAAGTTATTAGATGCGACCCTTTTAAATATGAAGGTGGAATTGAATACAAAGACCTAAGAGAATTAGATGGTGCAATATTTTGTTTGAACGCTGCAACAATGGACAGCAAAGAAGTAGATCTAGTGCCAACTATAGAAGCTATTACTGAGGTATTAAAACATAACCCTGATGTAGAAATTATGGTTAAAAGCACAATACCAATGTTTACCAAGTTAACAAAGTCTCCTGCAGATGGAAATGGTTGGAATGAGAGAATTGTATACAATCCAGAATTTTTAAGAGAAACAACTGCAAAAGAAGATTTTGCAAATCAGCAGTATTTTATTTTAGGTGTTGCCAAGCACTTAATAACATACGATATTCCTGCACAAGATAATGTACATGCAAAGTTTTGGACAAACTTGTTTGCACCAAGTTTGCCTAACACAGAGTTTATCTATACTGATCGAGAAACAGCAGTAATGGTCAAGTATACACATAATGCCTGGTTAGCAACAAAGGTAGCGTTCTTTCATGAACTATCTACTCAAATGCCTGGACTATCAGACTATAACGAAATGGTTAATATTCTTTCTAAATTTGAAAATATTGGACCAAGTCATATGAGTATACCAAATGCCGACGGTGGGCTAGGTTACGGTGGCGGATGTTTTCCTAAAGATATGAAAGCTATAAGTTTTTTATTACAGCATGCAATAGTAGATAGAGTAGTTGATCTAAATGAAGATTTAAAACTCCGAACTGGCGAAAATCTCGGCATAACTCAACGAGTAACAATGGACGAGTATAAAAAAGAAATTCCAGACGAGCCGTATATATTGTTTATTGGGACAAGTCATACTTATGGTGAATGCGATGGCACAAAAATTGATTCATATACAACTTATGTACAAGATGCATTAGATATAAAAGTAGTAACAATTGGATATTCAGGAGCAACTAATATGGAGCTTCTGCAAATTACAAATGAATTAAATGATATTGGAATGTTCGGTGATCAATGTAAACTAGTAATATTAGAACCACGTATTACTGAAAATTCATATTCGGTGTCACTTGATGAATTAATAGGCTACAATCGTTTATGTCAATGGTTAGAAATAGTTGAAGATCCAACAGAGTGGAATTACAAGCATGCATCTAATCCAGATGACAGGGAAACCCAAATGCTTCACGGCGAAAAATGGAGAGGTAGGCCACAGTTAAATAGAACATCAATAAATTCAAGAATAGCAGTTGGACAACCATGTTCATTTGGTCGTACATTAAATGAAATGATTTCTAAAAATATTAATTTTAATAGAGCTATGGATAATAGAATATTTGAAGCAGATATTCTTAATCATTTTACCAATGGTGAAGAAAGATTGAATAATAGTGATTTTATGAAGTATATTCTTAGCGAGATGCCTGATAATACAAGGAACGTACAAGAAGGTGCAAAATATGAGTTAGGATATAAAAACGGTAGTGTATTAGCGATGCATAATGATTTAACATGTATTGAGGCTATAAGAAATACTATAAAAAATGCTGGTGTTCCATTTAGGTGGATGCTTGTAGATAATAGAATTACAGAATTGCATCACCTACAATATGCAACAAATGGAATAACTGATATATTCAAAGACATGTTATTTACAACACCATTACAAGCATTAGTAACTGGCAACAGAAGGTCAGGGCATAATGAAATTCCCAAAGATATAATATGTGGATGTGGACATTTTAATGAAAAAGGTAACAAAAAAATAGCAGAAGAATTTATTACTCCTGCTGTTAAAAATGTATTAACTAAATTAAAGGAGTTGTAATGACATATGTTGTTAAAGACGATTGCATTAAGTGTAAGTACACTGATTGCGTGGCAGTTTGCCCTGTAGATTGTTTCTACGAAGGAGAGAACTTTTTAGTTATTAACCCAGAAGAATGTATTGATTGTGGTGTATGTGAACCAGAATGTCCAGCAGGCGCAATTGTACCAGATACAGAATTAGACCCAAATGATCCTATAGATTGGGTTGCAGTAAATCAGCAATATGCAGATATTTGGCCAGTAATAACAGAACAAATAGATCCATTACCTGATGCAGATAAATTCAATCCCAAAGAAGGATATGATGGACCTAACAAGTTCAGCGAGTTAAGTGAAGAGCCCGGAAACGGAAGTTAATAATACATAAGCAGGAGGCATATGTCAAAAACAGCAATACCATTTATAGCAAGTAAACGTGGTCAACCCCAAATGAAAAAGAACATGAGTCATGGTTCTTTTAGAGCTAAAAGAAAACCAAACAGTAAACGTGTTACTAATGGCTCATTGAAATAATTAGGAGAGCAAAATGAGAACTAAAGAAGAAGTATTAACACAAGTAGAAGAAGTTATGGCAAAATACATTGCACCTAATGTAGCTGCACATGGCGGTCAAATTAACGTATTAAGTTTTGATGAAGATACTGGCTTTCTACATACACAACTTAGTGGAAGTTGTAGTGGTTGTGCTAGTAGTACGGAAACTTTAAAACTTGGTGTAGAAAATACACTTATGCATTTTATCGAAGAAATCAAAGGTGTAACAAGTGAAGATGATCCGATGTTTAATGATCCATACTATGTAGCTGATCATGGAATGATGGACGACTTCCCTCCATTTGAGCAAGAATAAATGAACATAAAAGATTACATAAGAACAGTTCCAGACTACCCAATTGAAGGTGTAAACTTTTATGATGTAAACAGTTTGTTTGCAAGTGATTTATGGACAAGCGAAGTAAAAGATATAGCAAAACGAATACAAGAAAGCATTGAGTATATGCCTACACATATTGTTGGTATTGAAAGCAGAGGCTTTGTATTAGGCGCAGCATTATCACAAGAATTAAATATACCCTTTGTTATGGTAAGGAAGAAAGGTGCTAAATACCCTGGTAAGCTGCTAGAAGAAAGCTACGAACTTGAGTATGGGACCGACACACTTACACTACAAGAGGGTATATTAGGTCATACAAGCAGAGTTCTTATAGCTGACGATTTAGTTGCTACAGGCGGAAGTATGAACGCTAGTAAACGCTTATGTGAGCAAACTGGTGCAATAGTATTAGGTGGAGTTACGATAGTTAACTTAAAATACCTAAACGGAGAAGAGATGGAACTCTTGTCCTCGGTGGAGATAGAACAATGATTGATATTAGTGAAAAAGCAAAAGAACATATGAAGGTTATTGCAGACACTGAACCAGGTAAAGTAGTATTTCTTGGTATCAAAGGTGGTGGATGTGCGGGCTTCAGTTATGACTGGTCATTAAAAGATGAATCAGAGCTAGACGAATATTCAGATGAAATCATCGAATTAGACGATGGTTATAAACTTGCTATTGATGGAACAAGTTTAATGTATCTATATGGTAGTCAAATTAATCTAAAGCAAGATTTGTTTGGAACTGTATTAGAAATATCATCACCATCAGCACAAAGCTCTTGTGGATGTGGCGAAAGCATTAACTTTGATATGGAAAAAGTTGAAGCAAATATGAGCCAAGTACAAGAATTAAAAATACCTACAAAATAAAGGAAAATAAATTGACTAAAACAGTAGACCTAAAAGCATACCAAGAATTTGTAAGAGAAGTTACAAGCGGTGAATCATTATCAAGCATGCAGATGTATAATCGTATTATTGATATTGAAACAACTGAAAGTCAAATGGGTGTAAACATGGCACTGCTAATGACTGGTGCTATTGGCATTAGTGCAGAAGGTGGCGAGTTTATGGAAATTGTAAAGAAGTGTGTATTCCAAGGTAAGCCAATGGACAAAGATACACAATTTCACGCCAAACGTGAACTAGGTGATATTATGTGGTACTGGATGAATAGTTGTACTGCATTAGGAATTGATCCTAATGACGTAATTGCTGAAAATGTAAACAAACTAAAGAAACGTTATCCAGGTGGTGAGTTCGATGTTCACTACAGCGAAAACAGAAAAGACGGTGATTTATGACAGACAAAGAATACTCAGAATATGGGTATAGAGGACTGGAAGAACTAAAAGCCAAAGACGCTGAAATCAAAAAACTCAAAGAAAAGATTTCAGAACTAAAGGTTAGACTGCAACAGCAAGAAAATCAAACCAACGTTTATATGGCAAAGGCAAACCTTCCTAACTACTAATATGATCCAATACAAAGGCAAAGACTACACTGAATTAAACTTCAATGAATGCATTGAGTTTGAAAAAGAACTATTACAAAAAGTTCTTGCTGCCAGTCGTGCAGGCATGGGTGACGAACTTATACAACAACTAAACGTTTTTATAGATCTGCTACGAGATCAAAAAGCGGAATCTATTAGAAAAGAATTTACTAAAAAAGGTGATGAAAAAGAAGATGGCATTGTAATAGATTCAGCTCCACCTGAATTAGAAATTATCGAAAAAGACCCAGAACCAGAAAAGTTCCTAGCACAAAAGAAACCAACAGATCATAAACCAATGATACAAAAACTAGAATTATCAAAAGAAGAAAAAGCCAAGATTGCAAGGATGTATAAATGAAAGTATATGGATGCTGGTATGAAGCAGGTGATAGTGGAACATGGCTAACGTGGTTTATTAATCAACACGAAGGTTTTCCTAAATTTGATTTAAAATTACATTACCAAGAACAAGGAAATGAGTTTGGCGATGTGCCATCTGATTATAGTTGTGATCCTGCAACTTGGCATTGTGATAAATTTGAGGATAGAGTAGGATTATCGTTTGCTAATCACTTAACATATGTTGCTAATGAAGGATATACAAACGAGGACTATTCAAAATTTTGCTATAAAATTTTACCTTGGCATAATCCAATACAAACAGGTCAACATGAATTTCCAACAAACGAAACACCAGAACAAGTATGTACTAGATTATTAAAAGATAGTAATACTGATTGTGTTATTATTCCACAAGTTGAAATAAGTTATAAGTTGTTTGCTTTCCGTCAAGCATTTATTAGACCTAGACATACAGTAGAGGCTTGTATGGAATCTTTCAAACTAAAAATAGACAAAGAATATAAAACTATTGCAGACAAAGTAAATGAATTAGTACCTGTACATACAGTTGCTATAGATAGGTTACTTTTACGCAATGACGAAGAAGTATATAAAAATCTAATAGATGTATTGGAAGTTCCTCCTTTACCAAACTGGAAAGCACACACAAACCACTATTATGATACAATATTTCGACCATGGGAAAATGTAGATCCTAGCGAATTAAATAGTAGAAAAGTAACAAGCAAATACAAGTACACGGATCATTATTAATGAAAGAAACGTTTTTAGTAATGTTCAGCAACGGCCTGAGCGGTACATGGCTAACATGGTTTATTAATCAACATCAAGGCTTTCCAGATAGATTAGAGCTTGATCCTGCATACAGTGATCCTGAACACCCAGAACGTATAACCGATTATAGCACACAACCCAACTGGTGGTATGATGATCGATTATGGAAAAACTTTATAATATACTGTGAACGTATGGATCATCCTAATGAACGTGAAAACGAACCAGATATAAGATGGGGTTCTGAGAAACTAGCGTTTAAAGTACAGCCATATCACGAGTTTTATGGACCTGATATGAATTTTGAACAAGCTAAAGTGGCATGTAAATTTGTTTTAGATCAAAGCAAGTGTCAACAAGTAATAGTTCCTATATGCAACGAAGTGCTATACAATGAGATATACAATAGATTAGTTGCAATTCGTCCTAACATTACCGTTGACAAAGACCCAAAAAAGTGGTATAATAGTGTATTGTATGATTATATACAACAAGAACTAAAAGTGCCTTTATTGTATTTAGATATTGGAAAAATACTAACTGGACATAATAATACGTATTCAGAATTAATAAAAGCACTTGATGTTCCACAATTAGATAATTGGAAAGACTTAGCTAGTGAATGCCGAAAACAAATATACGATAATTATAAATGAAGTATAAACACATGAAAACAAATTATCACGGACAGAAGATAGTAAACGAATTAGACATAGTCAACGGCTGGCTAAGTGGTGGCAAAATTACTGACGTAATCATGGACGAAGTAGAGCCGATAAATATATATAATAACTGGTGTAATATGTATGATAACAATGATGTTATAAATGTACAACCAGAATACAAAAAAGACGATTACATAGAAAAATGTATGAGTAATTGGGCAATGCCCGAACACTACAAAGAACTTGATATAGTTAGATTTATTAATAATAGAGAATTAACATATCAAGAACGTGATAGGGTGCATTTAGAAATTGAAATGTATCGAGAGCGTGGCATGATTCCAGTGCTAAGATTTTTAGTATACTTAGTGGATTTGTGCAAAGAAAATAACATTGTATTAGGTGTTGGACGTGGATCAAGTGTAGCAAGTTATGTATTATATTTGCTAGGTGTTCACAGAGTCAACAGCATTAAATATGATTTAGACATAAAGGAGTTTCTGAAATGAAAACAATAAAAACAGCAAAAGGTAAAATGCTAGATATGGGTGCGTTAGCAGCCCAGAACGAGGAAACTCGTGCTATCAGTAATGTGCCTATAAATGCAAGAGGCGATATCATTGATAATCGTGGAAAAATTACAGTTCCACGTGAAACCATTTCTAAAGAATTTTACAAGGACAATGTACCAGGTTCAGATGATAAAGAAATTGGGATTAAAGATGAAGTAGTACCAAAGGTCAAAGAAGATATTCCAGTAAGAGAAGAATCTGAGATTGAGGTATCAAGGACAGAGCGTGAACGTGAAGATGGAAGTTCATATTATGAAGTAGAATACATGGACGGAAGTATGGAAGAAATTGAAATTATTAGTAATCCAAAGGATACAAAATGACTAAAGTAAAAGCAATGCGTAATAAGATCCTGGCTGAAATGATTGATGATCCAGGCCAAGAAACAACTACAGCAGGTGGTATTATTCTTCTAGAAAAAGATGGCACTGAAAATGCTGTTAGGCCACGCTGGTTTAAAGTTTACAGCTTAGGCGAAGATATTGATTGGTTAACAGAAGGCGCATATGTGCTTGTTGATCATGGACGTTGGAGCAATGGCATGAAAATAGATGCAGATCTAAAAGTTTATTTACTCGACAATAAAGATTGTTTAATGGTTTCTGAAAAGAATCCAATGCTAGACAATAATATCCAAATCAAAGGTAAGGCTATTCCACAACGCCCATCGGATGATATGAGCCGCCATGCAATTGGCTAATTTAATTAAAAGGACAAAATCCAACATGAATAATAAATCAGTTTTACCTGAGCCAAAAGAATTGCCTACACCACCACCGCCTCCACCTATGCCTACTCCGCCAGTGCCACCTAAACAACCAGGTGACTATTTGCGTGAGAATGGTGTATTGCATATGGACAAAGAATTTAATCAAGAGAATTGTATGCCGTTGGTTAAGATGATTATTGAATATAATTTGATGCCTACAGAAAAAGCACCAACTGTTATTCATTTGTATATTAACAGCCCTGGTGGACTTGTTGATAGTTGTATGCACTTGATTGATATTATTAAACAGTCACGCATTCCAGTTTATACATACGGAATGGGCTCAATTGCATCGTGTGGCGTTATGCTTATGATGGCAGGCGCAAAAGGACATAGATATCTCACACAAAATACCGCAGTTATGAGCCACGAGTTTAGTGGCGGCACACGTGGACAATATCACGATATGGTTGAAAGCCGTAAGCATATGGATTGGACCAATGAGAAATTAATGGAACACTATATTAAATGTACAGGTAAAAAAGAACCGTACATTCGTAAACATATGCTTGCACCAAAAACAGACCATTGGTTAACTCCTGAAGAAGCAGTTAAGCATGGTATTGCAGATGAAGTTATAGAGTCTTACTAATATGGGCCAGTGGCGAAATCCTAATCTCGAAGAAATGAAACGAGAGCTCGATGAGATGGGTTTCAACGCTGAAACTTTTTGCACAGCTCCATATATCAATATTGACTTAGATCAAGATGGAGCAATATACACATGCTATCGAGGTAAAACTAATATTGGTGGCTGGAAGAAAGAAAGCCTAAAAGACAGTTTCAACGGTCCACAAATGAAAAAGATTCGCAAGGATCTTTACGAAGGTAGACAAAATCAAAACTGTCGTAGTTGCTGGGCTGCTGAAAAGAGAAACAGCAACAGCCCTAGAGTACACTTTTATTATGATTTCTTTGATAGATATTTTGAAGATGATCCTGAAGGTGCTCAAAAGATTCTAGACAGAATTAAAGCAGACTATCTACAGGGTGAACCAAAAGAACTAAAACGTGGAGAGATACGTCCAAGTAGTTTATGTAATTTACGTTGTATGCATTGTGGTCCACACAGTAGCACCAAATGGGTAGAAACATTGTCCAAAGGCGACAATGCAAAAATCTACATGGAAAACGAAGGACTGATGGAAAACGGCAACGGTATTATTAACCATAATATTGTGGACACTGGGTTAACAAAGTTTTATAAAAACACACTAACAAGTGCTACAGACTACGAAGATGATTTACTTGAAGTACTTGGTGCAATTCAACATTTAAGTTATACAGGTGGCGAGCCCTTGCTTTCACCGGAACACCCAGGACACTTGCAACACTTTATTGATGTTGGTAGAGCAAAAGAAATGGCACTGGAATACAATTCAAATCTCAATATTAAAAACATTGAAAAGTTTTTTCCATTATGGGAACAGTTCCGTCATTTACATATTAGAGCAAGCATTGATGCTAGTTTCAACACATACGAATATTTCCGCACACATGGAAAAATTGACTTAGTCAAAGAATGCCTTAAAAAACTACAAGATTTTCGCATGACAAAGATGGCTGGTAAAAGACGTATGAAAATAAATGCCACAGTGACACACAATATCTTTAGTGCATTACGTTGGAGAGATCTTACAGAAGATTGGACATCACATGATTTGTCATTTCACGTAAGTTTAATTATCGATCATCCAATAAGTGTTATATACATGCCCAACGAACTACGTGATAAAGCAGTAGCAGAAATGCAATGGTGTTATGATAACATAGAGCAATTTACAGACGATGAAGATTACATTGAAGTTTACAAGCACCACACAGAGCAATGTATCAATTACACATCATCACAAGATAATCCAACTAATAAGTTTCCTGAACAAACTATAAAGTATATTGATTTTTGTGACAAGACAAGCGGTCAAAGTTATAAGGATTATTTTCCTGAATTAGTAAAGTATATAGAATGACACAACTGTTAGAACATATGCTGTCAAAGGTAGAAGAGTCAACAGTAATGACAGCTCCTTGGCCTCACATTAAGATTCCAAATTTCTTGCCTAATGCAGAATACCATCATTTGCTCGACGAGCATAATGCAGTAGATTGGGATGCATGTTGGGATCCAGAAAGCAGCTGGATGAGTTGCGACTTAGATGATGCATATTCAAGTAAAGAATTATTTAATGCATTGTGTAATAAGTTTGGTATTGATACAGTAGAGTATACAACTCCACAAAAATACAAACTTGACACACCAGAACACGAATTACAAATTCCACACAGAGATAAAAATCTTTCAGCAATGACAATGCAAATATTTTTACAGCCAAGATGCTATCCAGATGGTGGAACAGTGCTTATGTCAGGAAATAAATTAGACAGCATAGTGGAAGAATTACCACTAGAAGCTAATTATTGTAGTATATTTTTAAATACACATTTCAGTTGGCATATGGTAAAACAACGTGGATATATTCGTAAAAGTATGGTACAAAGATGGACAAAAGTTTAGCACAAGAAATGCCCGTGCTTATGCTGTCAAAGTGGGCTAATCCACATTACAGCCCAAACGACGATTTAGCACTAATGTCAGATATTATGGCCAACGGCATACAAGAGCCTATCGTACTAAGTGTTGGTGTTTGGAGTCGTAAAGTTAGACTGGACACTGGCAATCATAGAATATACCTAGCACCACGTTTAGGAATGACACACTTACCAGTTGTATGCAGAGTGTGGAACTACTGTGCTTTTAGTAATGGTAATGGCGATCATAGTTTTGACTGCCAACATATATCAGCTAAAAAAGAGTGGATAGAAGAAGAATACTATGCTAAACCTAGCGAAGTATTAGATGTAATGACATTATTAACAAATTTACTATAAAAGTATTGACAACAACTATGGGTTATGTTAAAATAATATAATGATTAAAGGTATACTACAATTTGCTTTTTTTATGACACTTGCTTGGTTATTGGCGTTTAGTTGGGCCATACCGGCAGGGTATGCTATTATGTATATCGACGAATATGAAGTAGACAGGACAATTAAATAATGAAAGATTTATGGGTAGAAAAATATAGGCCGAGTAAGGTAGATGAATATGTATTCAAAGACCAAAATCAAAGGTCTCAAGTACAAAACTGGATTGACGATGGAGGCATTCCACACTTGTTGTTTAGTGGTAGTCCAGGTACAGGTAAAACTACACTAGCAAAAGTTCTCATCTCAGAATTAAATGTAGAAAAAGCAGATGTGCTATACATCAATGCTAGTAGAGATAACGGTGTTGATATGATTCGTAAACGTATTAGTGCGTTTAGTGAAACTATGCCTTGGGGTGAATTTAAAGTAATCCTACTTGATGAGGCAGACCATATTAGTCCTGAAGGACAAGCGGCATTGCGTGGAGTAATGGAACAGTATCATGCAAGTGTTCGCTTTATACTAACGTGTAATTATCCTAACATGATTATTCCTGCTTTACACAGCAGATGTCAAGGCTTCCATATTGAAGAACTTGACCATACAGATTTCACAGTACGTGTAGGAGAGATCCTGGCACAAAATGCAGTAAACTTTGACATTGAGACCTTAGACGCAATGGTCCGTGCAAATTATCCTGACTTACGTAAAACTATTAACACAGTGCAAATGAGCATTGTGGATAATACACTTGCTATGCCCGATGATGGTGGCAGCACAAGCGAGTGGCGATTAGCAATGGTAGAGCTATTTCGCAGTGGTAAGATACAGGATGCACGTAAACTCATAATCAAATCTGCACGTGCTGATGAGTATAACGATATATTTACTTGGCTTTATAAGAATTTAGATCTTTATACAAAGAACGACTTTCAATATGATAGTTGTGTACTAGCAATACGTGAAGGCTTAATCAAGCATACACAAGTAGCGGATCCAGAGATCAATCTAAGTGCTACAATGATTGAACTTGCAAGAACGCTAAATGAGTAAACTAGAAAATCTATTACTTCCAGTTACATTTAACAATTGGAATACATACACCTATAGTCCTAGAATTAACACGTTGCTGAGCCTAAGTTCCGACATGGGTGCTATACCACAGGACCTTGCATACCTACCAGAACCTCCTACATACTTGTTTGATCCATTTGGGCTTCCAATGGACAACGATGACCTTGTGAGCAGGTGTAAAGAAATTGACGGCAGTGATGATTTAGAATCTGCACTAGAAAATATGCTTAAAGATATGTTGGATATAGAAGGCGAACCTATATTAGATTCAAACTTTAAATTTACATTACCATATGCATTTAAGTATAGTCAAGCAAGAGAAACATCATTGAATATGTTTTGTCCAGATTATAATGATGATCCTTGGATGGGATTATTAGAATATAAAACCTCAGAACGATTTGATCCAGATGTTACGAACTTTACATATAAAAGTAATATAGCTGATATTGATTTGCTGCTCAACGAGCATTTAGATCAACACATAAATTTAATAGGCACTGATAACTATTTGTTGGCTATTATAGACGAAATAGCATTACGAAGAAACGAAGAAGTCAACGAAGGCGATGCTTGTGATTACTTTCTAAACAAACCTTTTAGATTGTTAATAATGGCTGCTGAAAAAGGCTTAAATCATATGATGGAGAACGGCTACAAGGAATACAAACAACAGCTACTTGATGGATACAAAATAGAAATAAGTCATAGAGATGACATTGCTCGTCCATACCCAACTAGACTGTTTAGTTTTGATTTTATTAATAAATCTTCTATTGCATATGATCGAACATGCAATGCACTTGATATAGCGCCTAATTGGAACTTATTTGAAGACTGGCACTCGTATCAATACAAAGACTGTAACAACGTCGAAGACGCTGTCGTAAATACTATTGTTAGAATATCTACAGGATATGATTTCACCCTTGCCAATTGGAATTACTTTCAGCAAGCGGTTTATGATTTAGCAATAGAAGAACACGACAACAATGAACACAATAGTAAAACATTTAAAGGGTGGCTCAGTAATAGAAGGTAGAGAAGTATTTCTTATTGCTATGCCTGGCAAACACCTTATAGAATTATTAGAAGAACTACACACCGCAACACTTGTACCACGTGGTAATATAACCACCACTCCACTAGAGCACTTTGCATATCACAATAAGTCTATTGTGTCTGCATATCTTTTCCTCGACGAAGAAGAAGCAATGTTATTTAGAATTAAGTATACTTAACATCGGCCTTGAACTGATAAATACGTATAGCAATACAAAAGAATGATACAAGGGGTATTTGTTAAGTTTTGAGTTGCACATACAAAAAAGGAAAACTAAAATGAATACTCGATTTATGATATGGTGGCTAGCTGCCGTTATACAAATTATTGGTGTAGGAGTTGCAATAGGTTTTGGCGCAGTAGATTTTTTACTGGAAGCTGATCAAACTTATTTAAGTTTTGTGACACTTGCCATGTGGGCAATTGGTACAATTGGCGTTGGATATATTTCTTATAAAAATACCCGTAACTATGACACACCTTGGTTTATTGCTGAAAGTTGCATTAGTGTTGGCATGATAGGAACCCTAATTGGATTTATGTTAATGTTAAGTAGTAGTTTAGGAAGTGTTGATCCAAGCGATATAGATTCAATGAAGGCAGTTATTGCCTCAATGGCATCAGGTATGAGTACAGCACTTGTCACAACATTATCAGGATTGGTTTTTAGCTTATTTCTTAAGATACAAATTACCACACAAGAACACGAAATGGAATAACTTATGGCACGTAGAAGAAGCGGCAATCAACTCGCATTCAACGATATGCTATTTAACGTATTACTAGGATTTGTTGTCCTATTCGTTATTGCATTTTTGTTAATTAACCCTATTACTAAGAAACAAGATATACCAGCTAAAGCTGAACATATGATTGTAATTGAATGGGATGACAATAGTTCTGTAGACGTTGATTTGTGGCTACAACACGATAACGATCCTCCAGTTGGCTTTAGCAACAAAGCAGGCATGGGCATGAATCTCGAACGTGACGATTTAGGTACAAACAACGACAGAATTACAATTGACGGTAAAACAGAAATTATTAGAATAAACAGAGAAGTTATAAACATTCGTGGCATTGTTAAAGGTTTGTATTATCCAGCCGTACATGCATACAGTTGGTCACCTTCTCAAAAAGAACCGTTAGTTGTAAAAATTACTGTGATAGATATTAACCCAACATACAGAGAAGTTTACAGTTATGAGGTTACATTAACTGGACGTGGGCAGGTACAAAGAACGCCAGGCTTTGAGATAGACGAAGAAGGTCGAGTTCCAACAGTATTCAATCATACAATGCCAGTTGTTCCACATAGAAAAAACAGTACTAATAGTGCCCCTGAACTTAATAGTAATACTAATGTAGGTAACCCTGTTGGTCCATAATGCAGTATATTATTGATAATATAAAAAATGCAAACTCCACAAATGTAAATGATATCACTATACTAGAGTTTGAAAACTTTTTTACACCAGAACACTTAGAACAATTAATGTGGGCTACAAAGCAAACACAGTTTGTTGATGCGGAAGACTCAATCTCTGGCTTTAAACCCAGTGCATATAGCTTTGATAAGTTACTTAATAAAGAATTATTTAGAAATATCAGCAAACAGTTTAAAAGCGAAGAATTTAAAACAACGTTATTAAATAGATTTCAACTACATGATGTAGAATATTTTCAAAAGCATTTAGATGTTGATATAAGCATACACACAGATCAAGGACATCAATTTGATGATGCACACTCTGATCAAAAGAACAATTTATTTTCATTAACCTTTCAAATATATCTACCCGAAACAGATGCAGATGCTGAATACGGAACTATATTCTACGACAACAAAGGCAATGAACTATATCTAAGAGAATTTAAAAACAATACAGGTTATTGTTTCTTATCACACAACAACAGTTGGCATGCAGGAAAGCCTGGAATTAAACGTAACAGTTTCTTTGTAAGAATGGATATAAAGCCACACTATGAATTTACTTCCACAGTATTCAATTACGACTCCAATATAGATACATGTTATCTTATATGGGATAAAGACATGGAAGTTCCACGTCATTACACAGACTATTTGCTACAAGTATCTATGCTAAATGCACAAGAGCTTGGTATTGAAAACGTTGTAGTTTCACAAGATCCGTGGAAAAACAAGTGTGCATTGTTACACAAACTAAAAGAACTTGGCTTTAAAAAGGCGTTTATAGTGCTAGGTGGAGTGCATTGGGATAAAACACACGCAAATGATTTTGCACAAGAATTAGACTTAAACGTTAGTGTATGCGGTAGAACAAACTCAGACGATGCTACACACTTGCTTAGACAGTATGCAGTAATCAATATAAATAGTGTTATAGAATTTAAAACTGAACATCCTAAACACTTTCCAAATACACTAAGATATTTTGGAGAATGTGTAGACAACAAAGACTACATTGAAATAGATGACTCATTATCAGATATACAACATTTCTATCACATGGAAGAAGATATAGACGAATGTGATTCATGGACAAGTTGGATTAGATGGTCAGAAACATACGAACACGAAGATATAGATTATCTTCGTAGATATAAAGAAAACAATCAAACATTGATAGCACTAACAAAATCAATGCATAAAGGATTATAATATGGTATATACTTCAGCAACGTTAATTTTTATAACAAGTGTTATAACATTATATGCATTAATTTTGCATAGAAAAAATTTAATAATATTAATATTTCTAATTCCCATGCTATTAACATCTACAGTATACACAGGCTATTCAATATATGCATTACAAGGAACTCCTATCAATGGAATACCTGTTGGAAAGTCTGTAGAAATTTTATGGGTAGAACCAGCTAAACCCTGGATTCGTTTAATGCTACGTGTAGAAGAAAATCCACAGCCTACATATTACAAAATGGCTTATACTAAAAAGAATATGGATGAATTAAACAAGGCTGCAGCCAAAGCCAGCAAAAGCGGTGAAGGCAAGGTTGAAGGCAAATTTGAATTAAAGGGTGCAGGTGGCGAAGAACAAGGTGGCGAGTTTGTATTCATGACGAAACCAAAAAGTATTAATCCTGGAAAGAAAGATTCTGCACCACAAGATAATGACGCACAAGAATCTCTAATTTTAGAAAGAGAAACACAAAGTTTAGAACGTGAAGAAAGACAGCGTCTTGGAATAGATAGCGGACATGCAACTACACCTATACGACAGCCTATTACATCTAACTGGTGTGATAGTGAATGGGGGTGCGGTCCATAATGGTAAGCGTCGAAAACATACTTAACCGTGATTTAACTACTATGGTTATTGTATGGTCTGGAGAAACCCGTACACATAGTAAAGATACATTTGACAGCATATGTAGAATTTACTCTCCGCATTACAAACTAATACACGTTGGCCATACATGGCATCACTGTGATAATCCTTGTAGTATAGAAAACTTTGAATATTTTAGTAAAACTGATCAATCAGAAATGGTTGCTTTTATGCAGAAGGATCCACTTTACCTTCCTAAGTTAAGACCTGATTCAAAAGCAGTACCCGAGTATACTTGGAATACTCCAGATGAATATGTAAAACTACATGGTGAATTATTTAAAATGACATGGGGTCAGATTTGGAGTCATTTTGCTGCCATGCAACTTTGTAAGCAATTACACAACAGACATAATATTGCAGGATATGTAAGAATGAGATGGGATGTTGAAAGCCCGTTATTCAGTGATAAGATGAAGGGATTCATTGAGCAAAACGGTATGTCTGATTTCTATCCACATCGTGCATACAAGTGGGCGGAACAACTTGGTGTCAAAGGTGTAAAAGAATATTATGACAATGTAATGACACGTGTTTCAGGAAAAATAAACTACTTTGCCAATGATAGATGGGGCCATGTTATCATACCCGACCGGTCAACGCATCAAGTAAGTGGGCGTGGATGGGGGCAGTTATGGATAAATGACATACATTGGATTCAAGTGAATTCAATGGCGCATAGAGAAGATGCAAAAGAAACAATAGAACATTATCCAACTCCTGAGAAATTAATATCAGACATGCTTGGCATTAATGAATATTATACACTGGGTAAAAATAGTTTTCCTGATGTTCATCCTTCTGCTCATACATTATGGGGTATTGTGTTTGACTATATGAATTGGAGTTCATATGCGTTACTCCCCGATGAACTTTGGTTAATCAACCGAGAACATGGAGATAATCCTAAAAATCCATTCGGCATTTAATTGTTGACAATTATAGCAAATCTGCTATAATACAAGTAATGAATTCTAGATAGGTAACACATGAAAAACGTAATTAATTTTTTTAAGAAAAGCTATGCCAACGACCGCACAGCCTTTTATGCAGAAATAACTGAAACGACATTATTGATAATTGCAAGTGCAGTATTGAGTTTTACAATACTTGACCCTGCAACAAAGATATTTGTTCCATTGTATCTAATAGGCAGTATACTTGCTGTCTTTAGTACATACAGACGAGGCAGTAGTGCTATTGTGCTATGTGCTTGGTTTACGGTTATGAACAGTTGGGCATTCTTGCAGTTGTTTGTGCTATGATTAAAGCAATACTGGCATGTGATGATGCGTGGGGCATAGGTAAAGACGGAACGCTACCTTGGCCACATAATGCTGCAGATCAAAAATGGTTTGCACAAACAACAAAAGGTGATGTTGTTGTAATGGGTAGCACAACATGGAAAGATCCTGACATGCCCAAGCCACTGCCAGGTAGATATAATGTAGTGGTAACACGTGGGGTAGCCGATGAGGCGCATTGTGTGGTTCCAATAGATGAAGCTGAAAAACTATTGGTAGAAGATTTAGAACAAGAAAATGTTTGGATTATTGGCGGGGCTAAACTCGTAAAAGCATTGATGCCAATAATTGATGAACTATGGTTAAGTAGAATAGTAGGTGTATACGATTGTGATACACACTTACCAGAAGATGAGATATTAAAAAACTATGAACTAGTTGATGTTGATACTAGTATTGATACGTTAAGTATTGAAAAATGGAGTAAATTATGAAAACATATTTAAATGCACTAGGACATATCCTAGCTAATGGTAAATCAAAAGATGACAGAACTGGAACAGGCACCAAAGGCGTGTTTGGTTATCAAATGCATTTTGATTTAGAAAAAGGATTTCCTGCCGTAACAACCAAAACACTTGCATGGAAAAGTGTTGTAAGTGAACTACTATGGTTGTTAGAAGGTAGCACAGACGAACGTAGGCTTGCTGAAATACGCTATGGCTTACCACGTGAAGAACTAATAGGTAAGACTACTATTTGGACTGCTAATGCTGACAATCAAGGCAAAGCAATGGGATATGAGAATACAGACACTGTTAAAGAACTAGGACCAGTATACGGCAAGCAATGGCGTGACTGTGATGGTATAGATCAAATAGCAGAAATTATTGCACAGATTAAAGCTGACCCAGACAGCAGACGCATTATATTAGATTCATGGAACGTAAACGAAATTTGCCAAATGGCACTTCCACCATGTCACACACTTGCACAGTTTTACGTAGCAGAGGGCAAACTAAGTTGCCAACTGTATCAACGTAGTGCAGATATGTTCTTAGGCGTTCCATTTAATATTGCAAGTTATAGTTTGCTTACACATATACTTGCAAGTATCACAGGACTAAAAGTAGGCGAGTTTGTATGGACAGGCGGTGACTGTCATATTTACAATAACCATTTACCGCAGGTATTACAACAAATGTCACGTAAGCCTGCTAAATCTCCTGTATTAGTTATGCCAGAATTTGCCTCACTTGAAGAAGTGTTAAATAGTAGCATAGAGGATTATGCACTAGAAAACTATGTACCTCTACCTACAATTAAGGCAGAAATGGCAGTATAATATGGATAAAGAGATCAGAGACAAATACTTTGGCAATAACTGGAAGCCTGACTATAGTCAATACAAATATAGTGGCTGGGCGTTATTAGATAAAGTTAAAGACACAGATAGTATTATTGATATTGGTTGTGGATTTAATTTGTTCAAGCCTCATTGGGGTGACAGAGTATATGGAATTGATCCTGCAAATGATAATGCTGATGAGAAAATTGGCATTATAGAATTTGAAACTGACAACAAATATGATGTTGCTATTATCTTAGGTAGCTTAAACTTTGGCACAGCAGAAGATGTAGAGCCACAAGTAGAAAAAGCAGTTAGTTTAATGAAACCAGGCGGTCGTATGTACTGGAGGCAGAATCCAGGACTTGGTGACCATCCTTGGAAGGGAATGGAAGAGATTGTTTTCTTTCCTTGGAGTATACAACTTAACTATGAATGGGCAGACAAATATGGATGCAGAGTAGTTGAATGTAAATGGGATTTAAGTGATCGCATATATGCTGAATGGCAAAAAATGTGATATGGATTGGCTAGATAATTTTAACAACATAAAGGTAGAAATTACCTCTCATTGTAATGCAAAGTGTCCAGGTTGCACTCGCAACATAACTGGCGGTAAAAATATAAGCAACTTAGATTTAAATCATATGCCACTTGAACTGTGGCAACGCATTATGCATGAAGATACAAAAGGCATGTTGTTAAATGAAATACTATTTGATGGCAATGTAGGTGACTTATGTATGCACCCAGATGCAATAGATTTTATAAAAACTACAGTAGATGCACATCCAGAATGTTCTGTACACATTAATACAAACGGTGGCGCACGGAATGAAAAGTTTTGGGCAGGCCTTGGTAGTGCGTTGTCTAGCAATGCACACAGAGTAAACTTTGCAATAGATGGACTAGAAGATACACATCATATACATAGACGATCAACAACATACGATATTATACAACGCAACGCAAAAGCATTTATAGATGCAGGTGGACAAGCAAACTGGATATTTACACTGTTTGATCATAACTTACATCAATATACTGAAGCAGAAAAACGTGCAATTGATCTAGGTTATGCTTGGTTTCAAGTAAGACATAGTTGTATTCCAGGAGAAGACCTATTTGTAAAAACAAGCACAGAAGAATATGAAATAGGCACAGAAAATATATACGAGCATGATGAAAAATTAATATCCTTAAAAAATGTTATCGCTTGTAAAGATGCTGACTGGAGAAGCGACACTGATAGTCAGTGTAGTGCATTTGCAGAAAGACAAATACAAATTGACTTCCGTGGCATACTTTGGCCTTGTAGCTATATCTATTCTACAGAAACATACAATGATAAACCATTGTCAATGAGTCCATTTCATAAGCACATAGAGTCAGATAGACACAACGGTCCTATAGTTCCACACCCTGGAAACACTATAAGTTTATACAGTCATTCATTATCTGACATCTTAAATAATTCTTTTTATACCGATACACTTGTAAATGCTATCAAAACACAAGAATGGAAGATATGTAATCTTTGGTGTTTGGGAAATACTATACATCAAGAGAAAAGTTAAAATACGTTTTAAGTATTCGGTTAACGTCATAAATATATATAACGTTAATAAGGAAGAATACTAATATAATGAATTTTAAAAAAGTGGTACTACTTCTGTTAGCGGCAGTTGTAATGAATGTTGTAATTAATGCACATTATAGAAGCATACAAGAAACAATACACGATGGAATAGCTTGGGTTTGGAATAAAAACAAAACTATAGGCGAAGCCATATATGATGTAAATGCGTGGGTTCTTAACGGTGACTCATTTGATGATGAACGTAGAATTAAAGATTACATCTACAGTTCATATCCTAGCGTAGTAATGCTATCAGTTTTTCCTAACGAAGCAAATACAAACAACCAAGCAATCGGCCGATTATCAGGTAGAGGTACAGGATTCTTTGTTAAAGTAACAGACGAGTATGGACTTGTAATGACTAATCATCACGTGGTTGACAGTTACATTGAAAACCCAGACAAGATGAAAATTTCTATCAATACAGCAATTGACATGTGGTCATATGATGTAGAAGAAGTTGTTGGTTACGATATTGTGGCAGACATTGCTATTGTTAAAATACTTAAAAAAGATAACGAAGATTGGGATGCATTAGAATTTGCAGATTACAAAGATATAAGCGAAGGTGATCCTGTTGTAGTTATTGGACATGGAATGAGTATGCCATGGAATAGCACACAAGGTATTGTTACATATGATGGCAGATTTGGACAACGTCCTTATTCATTGATGATGCAAGTTGACGCAGTTATTAACCAAGGCAACAGTGGTGGACCCATTATAGGCGAAGACCGTAAAGTGTTTGGCGTTGCACAAAGTATACTATCACCAGCAAGACAAATTCCAGGTTGGGATGGAGTAGGACTAGCAGTTGGAGCCAGACAAGCGGTTCGTAGCATGGACTATATTTTATCAGATGCGTATGCAGAAAAAGGCTATGTTCCATATGTAGAATTATTGTTTAATTCTAAAAACTTTGAACTTGATGATGTTAAAGACATTAAGCGTGAAGATAGAAATATGGCATATATTCATTTTCCGGAAGAATCAGTTCAAGCACCAAACATGGAAGCAGTTCCACGTGTAAAGACTGTAGGCGAACTAGCTGGACTGCAACAAGGCGATATAATTTTAGAACTAAACGGTAAAAAACTTCGTTCATCATTTACAATATTCTCAGATGCCATGTATGCATTACCCGGCGATATAGCAATAGTTAGAGTAAAACGTGGTGAAGAAGAACTAGAATTTACTCTCACTTACAGAGAAACTGATTGGGAAGAATTACAACAATCAGTAGAATCATCACAAAATAGAGGAAGATAACGGTTGACACATTAGCCAAGATGTCTTATAATAATATTATTATTAAATAAAACATCGAGGTAAATGACATGATCAGACGGTATTCGGCTATAGTATTACTCTTTTTTGCAACAGCATGTGTGACAGCAGAAGGTAATATTACATCAAAATGTGCAGACGGTACTGCACCAATTAAGGAAATTTCAGCAGACGGCAGCTATTATACAGGTGCTATTACTTGTGCAAACGGTCCAGTGCTAAGACCAGTAGCCGCTATTAACGTTCCAAAATATAATACAAAACTTATACAACCAGTTATCAGTGATCAGTACTTTGCTCATTATAAAACTTCAGAGTTGCAAAATGTAAAAATACCAAAAGACTTTGATTTTGTAGATGAAAGACGATTACGCTTTCTTATGGAACAAGGCGAATATCGCATTTATGCAAAGCAATGGGCAAATAATGGACCTAAAAACAAAGATAGATATAAAGTTAGTGGCTGTAAAGATGTATTACAACACTTTGCAATATCAAATAATCGGGATCAAGAAGTGCAGTTATACACCAGAGATGGTAAAAAATTAATGGTAATACCTGATGCTGGTCACAAATTAATGAATGGTTGTGTTCACAGTGTGCCAATGTTAATGCATCAAAATTACAAATATGCAATTGATGAGATGACAGATATTATTTTGCATCATGCAACCTATAGAAATGTACGTGAAGGATTTTTGCCTCCAAAAAGTGGTATTAATCATATGCAGTATCAAAAATACATATTGATGTCGCATACTGCTGAGTTCTACGCTTATTTCAAGGATTTGATGCCTTTAACACCGGAAGAACATGAAATTATAACAGACTACTTTGACACTATTTTTGCTGGAAATATGTTTCATACACAAGAACGCAGACAGCAATGTGATATTAATAATCCATCAAGAAATGCTTCTCAGAAAAATACTTTTAATGCGCCGTATGGTATTGGCATAAATGGTTGTGGAACATATGCATTCCAAATGACCAATGCAAGCCTATTGTATTCTATATCAACAAACAATTCAGTACTGTTTGAACAAGCAAAGAAGAATGCTACACATATGCTAAGTAGTTTTGATGACGAAGGTATTCAGACTGCTCAAGCAAGTAGAGGTGCAATGGCTTGGGGGTATCATACAGATGTAACTATGAATTTAAGTTATATGGCTGAGATATTTAATTCCATTGGATATGACTTCTATGAACATAAAATGCCACGTAGTGGAATTAAAGTAAAAGATGTAATGTTCAAACATTGGGAAGCAATTAACGATCATACTGTTTTATCCAAGTATGCAAAGTATAACAAAGGTGTATTTGAAAAGTGGACACCTGCATGGGATAAAGTTTCTACTCGTAGAGCAACATTGGCTGAGAAACCATGGCAACATATTGCACTAAGTAGCCCACGTTTTATTAACACATATGTAGATACACTACCAATTAATGGCAGGAACGTAGATTTAAAGCAGGTAGTTGCAAGTAAAAGTGGTGGAAAAAATAATTGGTACAGCCAATGGGTTCCAAACGAGTACTTATACTATATGAATAAAAACAGGTGATAATGGTTGACAAAATCATATAAGTATGATATAATAGTGTATATTTAATAAAGATTTAGTAGAGTTGGTTTAAAGGAGTGGGCTCAGATGTGACCGCTGAAGCTCGAATCAACCGTCACAAAATCGGTCGCGTTAATATAGGAGAAATCTATGTTAGACAAAATCTTAGGTGCTGTTCGCGGCGCTACAGAGGCTGGTGTATCGTTGATTGGTCTTGCTATCGTTTTACAAATCGTATTCGGTGGTTCAGTTCCTTTCTTAGGCGGTGACGTAATCGGCACTATCATCGGTATCGTATCACAACTTGGTGCGGCTGGTTTAGTAGGTCTTATTTCTGCAGCGGTATTGTGGAAACTATTTACACGTGACTAATATATTAATTACACATTAATATCAAAAACCCAGTAGAAATACTGGGTTTTTTTATGGTTGACAAATTGTATACAATAGTATACAGTGAGTTATATGATAAAAATAATAAGTGTTTTTATTCTGCTTTTCACAACAGTAATACAAGCAGAAGAAGTTAAAGACTATAAACTTGCAGGAGATACATCCTGGTATATGACCGTAGAAAAAGGTATTGAAAGCGACCTTAACTATGGATACATTGGAAACTCTACACCTGTATTAGATGGGTTTATGAATGTAAACTGGTCAGCTACATGGCAATTATTTACACCAGCAGGCGAAACACAAGAGTTTAGTTCTCAAACCTTAGGTGTAAGCAAAATGTTTACTTCTAAGTGGAGTGGTTATATCAGCAATAATTTAGATAAAAACTTCAAAAGAACTGAAACATGGATAGGAGCAACATACACATGGTAGAAAAAATACTTTGGGTTTTGTTCTTTACTGCCTTATTAGGTTTCAGTAGAATAATACCACATCCGTCAAACTTTACACCAATACTTGCAGTAGCAGTTTTTATTCCATACATCATGCGAAACAACCTAACAGCAATTCCAATAACACTTGGTGCTATGCTTATAGGTGATCTGTATTGGGGCTTTCACAGTTATATGCTATGGACATATGGTGCAGTAGTATTAGCAACACAACTACGTTTTAAAAATGTATTTGTCAGTGGAATAGGAGCAAGCATAATATTCTTTATAGTCACTAACTTTAGTGTGTGGCTAAGTGGATACTACGGCTTAACATTAGCAGGTTTATGGGCTTGTTATGTAGCGGCTATACCATTTTTTACCAATACTTTACTAGGAACATTGTTTTATACTGGTGTGTTTTGGGCAATATACCAGGTAGCTAAAAGTGGTTTTTTATTGCAAAAAGTCAAATAAAAGGTTGACAACCAAGACATCTTACTGTATACTATAAGTATAGTTAATAAAAAAGGGAAGGATATAATGAACAAACAACAGTTAAAAAATTTACTTGAAGTTAAGTTTGCAAGTCCAATTACTGAATGTAGCTATGCAAAAGGTATTCCAATGCATATGCTAGAAGATGTAAAAAAACATTTTCCTGGTAAATGGCTATACAAATACAGAGGTCCATCAACTGCAACATTTAAGCGATCTCCATATAATACTATTATGGAACATGCTACATCTTTTGCACTTTATTACAAATAAGAATAGGAAATATTATGAAAACATTTACATTTGAAAATCATTTAGGTGAGACGTTTACTGCAAAAGCAGAAAAAGGTTTAGACGTAATGGAAGATGCAAACAAGGCTATATTGTGGCCTACTTGGAAAGACGGAATGTGGCAACAAGTAAGCGAAACAAAGTTTGTTTGGGTTTTGGGTAGATTTTTTGATTAAAAAGGTTGACAGGTAAGACATCTTGCCGTATAATATTAGTATAGACATTAAAAAACAGGAGTTGAATATGATAAACTATGATGCAAATGAAATTAACATGATTGTTACACGTGCAAAGCAAGCCGCTTATGAAGCCGCTAGTGATTACTTTATGGAAAAACTAGATGGTAAAGACAATTATCCTTGTGGATTTGCATGGGTGAATATCTATGGTATTAAAGGTAATACTAAACTAGGTCGTGCTATGAAACAAGCTGGTGTTAAACAAGACTACACTAAAGCATTTCAAATTTACAACCCTTCAGGTGTTAGTGTGCAAAACGTTGATGTCAAAGAAGCAGGCGCCGAAGCGGCAGCTAAAGTTTTTGAGTCATTTGGTTTTAAAGCATATGCTGGTTCAAGGTTAGACTAATAAATTAATAGGAGAATACTATGTCAAAATATAAAAAACGTATAGAAGTTGATCAGTTTGAAGTAATGACTGGTCAAGAAGCAAAATTAGTAAAAGCAGCAGCAGGTTATATTCATAGAAATGGTATCCGTTACCCAGATAATATGCCAAACACAGTAATATTTCGCTCAGACAATGCACTTGATTTAATCAATGCGATGAAGAACAAATGTTGGGATCATACTGAGATTTCTTCTACAAGAGATTTAATAGGATATGATGTGTATGTTATTGTTAACTCTACTGTAGTTAATGACTTAGGTACTGAATTTGCTATTAAAGCCAAAGCAACAAGTTCAGCAATTGATGTTGTTGATAATACTAAAATGTGGACTAGTTCAATGTTTGCAGATCCAGATGTAATGTTAGATAAGGCTATAGAAGCTGATACAATAGAGGGTTGCTAAATGGTAGATGTTTTAAAAGATATCGAAGTGCTAGAAAATGCACTTATTCAAATCCAAGAAGGTGCAAGCGATGAAGTATACGCTGCACTATGGAGCTTGGAAAAGCTCTTAATAGAAAAGAAGGATATGGTTGCTGAGTTTGAAGCAACTGCTCCTAACACAGTCGGAGGCTAGACTATATGAGAAACAATGAAAATGTTGGCAGAGGATTAATTGTTATAGCAATTTTACTTGTTGGCTTTATAATTGCAAATCCAGTATTTGCTAAAGAAGTAAAGATGGTGGAATATGATTTTCCTATCACACGAATTATTGATGGTGATACCGTAGCCTTTGAGGCAGACTTTTTACCAGATCCACTGAAGCAAGAATTAAGCATTCGTGTGTACGGTGTTGATACTCCCGAAAAGAGTTGGAGAGGCAAATGTGAAAGTGAACAAGCACTAGGCGAAAAGGCCAGTAAGTTTACTAAGAAACTAATTGCCAATGGTGATGTTATTAAGGTTGCTATTTACAAATGGGATAAATTTGGTGGGCGTGTATTGGGTGATATAATTATTGATGGCAAAAGTCTTAGGCATGCTCTTATTGCCAAAGGATATGCACGTGAATACTATGGAGATAAAAAGGAGAGCTGGTGTGAATAACGCCGGTTAAAGAGGAGGCAAGAGAGCGCCTTAACTGGCGCTTTTTTGTGACTTACAGCTCATCACACAAATTGGCGGTGGGTTATCGCTTTCCCAACCTTCGTGATATATGTATTTTTGAAATAACTCGTGTTCTATGATTTCATGCATGTCTTTATATTCTAAGTTATTCCAATTTGGATCTTTATCAAATACATCCATTATTGTTTTGTCATTTTGCATAGCTGGAATGTTATCATCATGCTTAAATGCTTCGGCAATTATTTTATCCCATGTAGTGGCAAAATAACAACAAGGCCAAACTATGCCTTCTGGTGTTACTTCCCAACGCCTTAGACCAGAATCTATTGCTTGGCATTCTATGTTACATTTTGGCATTGTCAAATCCTATTTGAATATTATTATCTCTGTTTAATTTTTCACTTGCTTTTTTATTCTCAGGAGTTATTAACCCAATCCAGCGCCTGTTGTAATTAAATGTAATTCTAATATCTAGTTCATCAGCCATTTGTTTAGCAAGTGGTACTTGATGCCAATTCCAATCAAATATTAAAAACCACCAAGAGGCTCTATTACCTCCACCACGTGTGAATGCAATCATATTATCCATTGCACGTTGAAAGTCAACACCTTCTCTGTACTTCCAATTGGTGTCGTGGTCGGTTCCATCTATTGCAAAGTTTATTATCAATTTATCTTTATACTTTTGTGATATAGATTTATACCATTCAGGCTGTCGTAATCCACCATTAGTTGATATGCTCACTTCAGGAGCATACTTCAATGCGGTATCTATAAAATCATCTATTTGTGGATGCATCATAGGATCACCAAACTCACCACAAAATTCTATGTCGCTAAATTCTATGTGACCTTGTGTTGCTTTTAGTCTTTTTTCAAACACATCTAATTTCATGTGTTGTAATGGAACCCATGTTTCTTTTTCTCCGGTTTCCTGATTTGTTCTAGCACAGCTTCTACACTTAGCTTGGCAATAAGTGGTCAATGCAAAGTCAAAAGAATGTTTCATCGCTCTCTTAAATTGTCCTGTATAAATCTAATGCTGGCGTCTGTTACCTGTGCATTAACTACTAGCCAAAGACTATCGTGTGATGTGCTACAATTAAATAATGTATGTTGTTTGGTTGTGTTAACTACATAACATTCACCATAGTCAAATTTAAGTGTTTCGTTTTCTAACATGAATCTACAATGAGGTGGGTTGCAATTTTCTATAGCCCATATAAGTCTAAAACTAGTTTGCTCGCCATACACGTGATCTCTATGTGGTGGAAAGTATCCACCTGGTGGGAGTCTTAGGAAGTGTGATCTAACACTCCAATCCAACATAGGACCTACTACTCGTTGTAGCTCAGAGCTGGTATGATATAGTTCTGTAGGGACATTAAAATCTTCTTCAGTGTAACTAGTACCGTGTTCTCTATTCCATTCACCTAAACTATCCAGTGCTGGCCCAGGGCCGCATTTGCCACGCTCATTAAGAATACACAAGCCGTCACGTTTAATCCAATCCTTGCGTGGATTATATTTTGCCCATTTATCATCATGTGCTGAAACTTCATGTAGTAATTGATCTACATCAAACTCAGCACCGATCTGATAAAAGTCGCCGAACTGCGTAATTTTTGAAATATCATTCAATTTGATTTCCTACTCGTCGTGTGTGTTAGCATAGTTCTGCTTGAACGATGCCTGTGGATTCTCTCCACCATCTACACGTTTGCTTAGATGTTTTATGTATTGTTGTATGTTGTGATCAGAAAATGAATCTAACTTACCTTTAGCAATACCTCTAATAATTCCACGCCATACATCTTTGATGCGTTGCCAACCATGTAGTTTTCTTAGGTTGCCATAATGATTAAAGTATTGATTTTGTCCATGATGAACATAACCAAATATAACAAATGGTACTCTAGTTACTATATCTGCATTGTTAACCCAACGATAATGAGTAAATGGAAATTCATTAAGATAAGTTTTCCAGCCAACTCTAGGTGATCCAAATGTATGTAATTCTTTTGGATTGTACAATGCACTATCGCCTCTGCATCTACTTGCTATTATAGTTGACATAGCTGCACCAAGTGAATGTCCGCATAACCAAATACTACGTTTTGATTGTTCTCTAACTAGGTCTTCTTTTATTGAATCCCATAACTTGTCAGTTTCGCCTTTAAAGCCTCTATGTACTCTACCTACTCTGTATTCAGCAACTACTGGCCACGTTTGTGCGTCTGCCTTTATGTCGTTATACTTTGTTGGTTCTGTTCCACGGCATGCAATAACAATATCATACTTGTTCATAAAACGATACGCTTCTGCACCGTCTTTGCGATAAAATTCAACTGTAGTGAATCCAAGTTTTCTTGCTTGCTTAGTTGCGTTTGCTTCTCTATAATATGCAATGGCACTGAGTTCAGCAAATAATAATGCTCTTTCGTTGCCTGATAATAATTCTATCTTATTTGTTAACTTTTTACTGTGCATATATGTATTTATACTTTTCGTTTAGGTATCTTACTATCCGCACTAGAAACACATGCTTTTGTTGTGCATATTGTAGGTTTATCAAACAATTTAAAGCCAGTTTCAATATTACCTAGAGGTTGATCGCCACAACTGTAGCTACGTTTTATACTTCCATCTGGCTCTCTAATGATAATACCTTGGTATCCGCTGTTACACATCCAGCCTTGAAAGTTGTTGAAGTCAAATGCATTGAAACGTTCTGCTTGGTCCATATACCACTTCTTGCCTTTACTGTCTGTGAACTCCACTTGCATGTGCCAAGGAACACTTGCATCGTTTGTACCAATAGTGTAGTCTGGCATTTCAAACGATGGCTTAGGACGTTTAACTACTTTTGCTTCTGCAGCCTTTTGTTCTGTATAACTACGCTGTGGCATACCATTGTGTAACTTAGCTCTCATTTCATCAGTATATCCATCAACAACTCTACTTGCTGTTGGATCTGATTGAGGTTTTAGTGTTACATTGATGCCTTGATTGTGAAAGAACAATGCATTTTCATAATACAGATCAAATAACTCAGGTACCATAACCATATTAATAGTTATTTGTACATCATGTTGTTGACAAAGTATAAGTTTGTCTGCTAAGTCTTGCATCTTCTCTGGAGTATCAACATGCTCTACGTGTAAACTACATGTAATACTTGCTCTATGAAAATGACTTGCATATTCCACATAAGTCTTAAACCATTTGATTGGACGACTACAATTACTTGTCATGTGGATACTTGTGTAGTTTGTGTTGTGTACATCGTCTGCTAGATGTTTTAGCATATCTAAATAGCCAGGATGAAATGTAGGTTCGCCTCCACTTAGACTAAAGTGAAAACTGTTGAATCCATTTTGTCTTGCTTGGCGTTTTATCTCATCGATTGTTTTTAAGTTAAGTTCAGTTGGTCTGTGATCCTTACGACCACTACGTGCATAAGGCCAACAATAACTACAATTATAGTTACAGAAGCGGCCCAATAGCCAACTAACAGTAAATAGATCTCGATACAATAAAGTACGTTGTCCTACCTGTACTAGATCATCATATGGAATTTTAGTAAAGTCATAATTACTCCATTTTAAATCGTCTTTAAATGCTTTTTCCATTATTTGTTTCCTTTAGTATCCTTCTTCAAAATAGTTTTCCATGTGAGGGGCATATTTTGTTATTATCTTACAATTTTCATGTGTATAATCTTCTATTTTCTTTTGCATAATCTCTGGAGAAATATTTTGGTTCGTAAGTTTTATTAATCTTGTTATTTCATCTATGTCGCGATCAGCAAATAATTTTTTATAATCTACTTTATGATCCCATTTCATTCCATTTGGTGACAAAAATATTGGTTCTCTGTCTCTGCGTACTACACTCGCATATAGGCTATCTGTGTGCAAATCATCGAGTATTTCATTATTACCTGTGTGTACTCGTTTTTTAATTTCAAATATTAATGCTACAAAAAATTTACATTTTAAATCGTTGGGTTGAGTTCCAAATGTTATTGCTATAAGATTAAGAGACAGTTCCAATTGTTTTGCTACTTTAATTAAGGAATCTACTTCATATGGATGCGTTGTTGTAACTCCATTAAAATGGTTAACTTGTTCATCATCTATGGCAAAAACATTATCTAACTCATCGCAGCATGGCAAGTATTCATTTGACTTAGTGACTATATAGTCACTACTTCCTGATAAATTATATCCTAAGAACATACCACCTGCACCCGAATCATATACTATTACATTTCTATCTATCATACTTGTAATGGGTCCACGCTCAATTCATTTACTGATAGGTGTTCGGGCATGTTAATTACATACTCTATTAAATCTACTGCTTCGTCTAGTGTCATTGTTTTACGTTCTGGGTGTTTATGTGCATTGTTTTCCAATGTGCCAAATGTAACATAACTTACCTTAGGGCCACCTTGCCAAATACTTTTTAAACCCATTGCATTGCTTGTGCTACGTAGGGCCTTCTTTTCTTGTTGATAAAGCCAATCGCTACCCTTTGTAGCTCTGTCAGTTGTACTGCCTAAATTAACTATATGTAGTCGTTTAAGGTGTCTTAAGGCGTCTTTATAGACTGTATCTAGTACCATAGTTTGATTGAAGTGCCATAATGCACTACAGTTAATAAAAACGTCAAAGTTAAGAGCCTTTTCTGCGAGCTTAGATCTATAGCCATTTTCAGTTAAATCGTAACCCCATGTGGTTCTACCAACAAATACTGTATCAGGCCAGCGTTTAGCAATAGCACTTGCTACTCCTACTTCTGGATTACCTGTGCATAGTATTGTTTTAGACATCAATGTATCCTTCAAACTCAGGACATGCATCAAGCAGTTTACCACGTTGTAGTTCATCCATTTTGAGATTGTAATCTACAAATTCTTTCCAGTGTTCAGCGTGTAAATCTTCTGTCCACATGTACTTTATTACATCTTCTACCTTAGGCCAATGCTTGTATTGTTCTAAGTTATCTTGTGCTAACTGTTTTAATTCTTTGGGTAGTAGTTGTATATTCATACTGCGAGGATGATTTAGAATATTTAAATATACTTGATCTCCTGTTAATCCTCTTGACTCTGCAAAATCTAATAGTTCTGGTAATGCTACTACGTTTAGTGCTTGTATTGTGCAATGTATTTGTATGTCAACTGAATCAATTGTTCTTAGTTTATCAAATACTTCTACTACTTTTTTCCAACTGCTAGGATATCTAATATATCTATCTCTGGCTCCAACTGCATCAATACTGCAATTAAGTTGTACACGTTTAAAGTGACTCCAATAGTCAATCATTTTTTGTGGAATGTTTGTAAGGTTAGTATTATATTTTAATTTGATATTGCTTGCTAAGTCATGTTCTATACAATAGTCTAATAATTTGTATTGTGATATTGCCAGTGTAGGTTCACCACCTGTTAGATAAATCTCTTCAACAGTGTGTGCAATGTTTTGAAAGTTTAATCCAGTTTGCTTGTAGTCAGGCCATTCAGTCATTACGTTCATAAATGCTAGTGTCTCTCCTGTAAGCTCTACTGGTGGATCTAATTTTGCTGTTGGTATTACTGCGTTCCAATCTTTAATCCACATACTACTTGCCCAAGGATTACACATTCTGCATTTTAAATTACATAAGTTGCCCAAACGTAAATCTACATAACGCACATCTACTGGAATTTCTACATCTACTTTAACATCATCTGTCCACCATTTCTCATTAAAGCCTGCACGTGGACTACGAATACCTGCATCTTCTTCACGGAAACAACGAACACACATTTCTGGCTTCTCACCATCAATAAACTGTTGTCGTATTTTTGTATAGGTAGGACTGTTCCATACATCTTCTACTTCATGTTTGTATATCTTATATGGCTTATCTGTTTCGGGATCTTTAATTTGATTTGTATTAGGATTACTATTACAGCATACTCTAAACGAGCCAGCAGCATTTGTTGCCACATGCATAAATGGTAAAACGCAAAAAGTCTCACTTGGTAATGGTTTAGTTGTCTTCATTATTGCTCTCTTTAGTTTGACGGCCTTTTCCAGATAGGTAGTTGACAGTATCTGGCTTACCAAATATCTTTATATATAATTTTGTAATGAAAGCCTCAATGTTGTTCATAACGTTACTATTTATTTTAAATAAAATCCTGGTAGTTAGTACCATGTATTTTATCAAGTATCTCACTTTGTTCTATTAATCGTTTTCTTAGCAATCCATCCTTCATTGCATCTGGTGACATAAATGATGGTTTTATTACAGGTGTACTAACATGATAAACAATCTTATTACTTTTACACCAGTTCTCTACTTCGTCTAAATTGTTTCTATTAAACACCATAGGAAGTATAGTCACAGTCATATATGTATTATCGGGTTTTTGCTTGTTAAATATAACAGCATTCTCACTTGTTGTCAACCAACTTGAACCTGGACGTATATATTCGTATCTATCTCCTATTGCTTCAATGCTTATGTTTATGTTTACTCGTTTAAACTTTTCAAACAAATGATTCCATGCTCTTAAATCATGACTTCCATTTGTAATAAGTTCTAGTGTAATTGCTGGTGCAACATCTTCGTCAATAAGACGTTGTATTATTTTCTTTACCTGTGGTATCATAAATGGTTCACCGCCTGTAAATTTTACATAACTAGCATCGAGCATAAGTGGAGTAAATTCTAATGCCTCACTTGCCCAACGTGTATTATGTTTGTCGTCATAATAAGGTTCCCAATTGGCTTCTTGATTATTACGTACTATGTTTGCCCATGTGCTACTGCTAGTCTGATTACACATTCTACATGCAAAGTTGCAAGTATTGTTTATTTTAAAATCCCAATGCTTGATGCCTACTTCATTGTCTAGTCGTTCATTGTACATTGTGCGTAAACTTTGTCCAGTGAGTTCTTCGCTTAGTTTACATTCAGCACATTCATCTAGCCATTGTGTTTCACTACGCTCGCTCAATTCATCATGAAGTGTTTTCCAGTCATCTGTCCAATACAGGTTTGACTGTCCTTCTTTAACTTCAAACGCACAACAAGGTCGCACTGCTCCAGTGGGTCCTATTGTTAAACCATTTTTAAATATTGAACATCTTGGCATAGTTATTATTTAAAATTTCCTTAAACTCTGACGAAGTATCTCCATCAAATATCATATGGATACGTGGCTCATCACTGCGGTTCCATACTGCATGATGATAGCCTGTGTTTATTTTCATTGCACGACCTGGAACAAATGGCATTTCGCCAAAGTCCTCTAGTACTAGTTTACAACCATCTGGATTGTTAATAGCAACATTGGTTGCTCCTAGACTCACAGTTGATGGCCTGTCTTGGTGTGGTCTAATCCAACCATCTGGTAGTAATGCCATAAATCTTACACGAGTAAATTTGTCGTATAGCATCTCATCTTGCATCCACTCTTTTGTAATTGGACAAAACTTACTAATATCAGTCCAGTCAGCTAATTCACTTTCTGCTTCATCTGGCATTCCATAATCTTCTGGAACATTTGTATGTACACTGCTCATTCCATGCATACATAAACTTAACCAGCCTCCGCCACTGTTAGCTCTGTGTAAGCTAAAGCATTCAGTTTCCAATAAGTGTATTGCTTCTGCATGTATTTCTTTCCATGGTATATTAATTTCTGGTAGCGACACCCATGGAACTTGTGTGTTGTCCATTATGTCACATTCATCCTCTGGTATAATTTGTTCTTTATCTGCGCTTGCTGGATTCCTATCAGCATGCTGATTGTCAAAGAACCATTGCTTTGATTCTTCGTCTATTTCTTCCCAATATGCTAAACGCTTATAGTCTTTCATTTTAAATTATTCCTGGTAATGTTCTCATATTTTTCTGTTCAAAGTAATCACCACCTGGTGTATCTCCTGAGAAATATATGGTTTTGTTATTTTGTAATAACTCGTTGAATAGATCAACAAATGCCACCTGAGCATCAAAGTCTGGAGAGTTAATATAGTTAATTTCATACTGCCAAATATTACTTAACTGCAATAGTGCCACATGATCTTTTCCTACTAGTTCACTTAGCCGTCTCCATTCTTTTACCACATCGATCTTAACAAATTGATGATCAAGTGTTCTAATAAAATCCCAATGCTCTAACCAATCTTCTTCGTTTTCATAGCTCTCAATAAAGTCTAGTGCATTTTCTTTATCATAATTAATAAATTCTTCACTTGGTAATCCCAAGTCAGTAATAACATTGAAATTGTCTTTATAGAACTTATCAAAGTCTTTTCCATCCCAATTCTTCAACACAAACTCTTGCCAACCTATACCAAACGGACTAAAGTCTGTCCATAGGATACGTTTTATTGTATCTCTGTTGTTGCTTATGTGTTTGTATTGGTGCAATCCACTGCACGGTACCACAAGTGTATCAATACCAATTGGATTTCCAAATGGAACATCTTCAGTGTTAGTAACATACATAATATGTGTATCCATTACTTTGTACTGAAACAGTTCACGTTTATCGTCACTTACTAGATCGTATCCATAACTACGGCTTTCTTCTAAACTCAATCTTGTGTTAAAGTCATAATCAAAAAACCATTCCTTTGTAAATTCCATATCATCTTCTATGTAGACACATATTTTTCCTTTACGTATTTTATGATTAAGGTTGTATATTACTAGACCATTCTTTAATGCTACTAAAAATAATGTGTTAAGGAAAAGTTCATCGTTGTATTCTTCCGGCTTTGCTTTTATTTCACTATCACTAGGAGTTAATGCATCAGTGCCTGCTACCCACATTGGAGTATAGTCGTCGTGTATATGAGTTGTTGACGATTTATATTCTGGATATTGTTCTAACTGCTCGTTTCTCTTATAGTAACTATAAAAGTCATTATCTACATTACAAAACTCGTTTATATTGATTATAACACATTGCTCATGCCATTGTGGAGCATCTGTGCCACGTTGCAATATATGTCCTGCAGCTAACCAATCGGTTTTATTCCATTCGTTAATTGAATTCATAAGCTCATCTTCAAACTCACTAGCACCTGGCCATGTTCCATCAAACCATATACATACATAACGAAATCCCATGTTGTTTAACTGATCTATAACCTCTTTAAATCCTACCATAGGAGACCAACGATCTGCAGTTGCCCAAGGACTATTGACACTATTATTAATATTAATTTGCATCAGCTTTTTTAGTTTGCCAATTAATGCATCTTCGCCTTCTAATACAGGATGCATATTTTCATTAAACATTAGATGTATTAATCCATCCATTCTAGCCTGATGTCTTAGTTTTATATGCATTATTCTAATCCTATTCCTTTGTTGTCCGTTGCGCTAAGAATAATTCTTGCTGGACACATTAAATCATTATCGTTTATATCAGTTCCACTAAACCAACTATCTACGTGTGTTTCTCTGAGCCGTTCTAGTGTTGCCATAAAACTTTTTTCTAATACAAATGGACCTGCTAATAGTTTTGGCACAATATAACTGTAAATATTACTACTCCAGAAAAATGTTTTGCAATCAGTCATTGAGTCAAACATCTCACTATATTCATTAATCAAGTCAATAGTAAAGTATTGATGTTCGCACTGTTTTACTTTATTCCAAAATTCTAACCAGCTTTCCTGTCCATCAAACATTTCAATAACACTTGGCCAACGTTCTGCAACTAAGTCTACTAGTCCAGCATTAGCAGTAGGATGTTCTTCCATCCAATCTTGTACCCATGAAAACAAATCAATTCCATCCCATGATTCCATAGTGTCACGTTTAAACTGCACACTGTCGGGATCAAAATCAAACCATACAAAACGTGTGTTCTCTGTCATTCCATACTTGTAAGCATAGAACAGAAGCTTAAATCCCGCCGTACAGCCTACATATTGATCGAACCCTACATCAAGTGCCTGCGGAGAAATAGTTGGGCTACTAGGCTCTGTATTAACAAAGTAAACAGGGCTTGTAGGCTCAAACATTCTTTTAACAAGTTTATTACATTGACTTGGTACTGCTTTTTTGTCGTATTCTTGTCCAGTAATTGCTTTTTCATATTCAATAGTATTATCCCATGCCTTGGTTATAAACAATTGATCCATTAGTTCATTTGAGATTCCCCATACTGTCATGTTTTGAATAAAACTAAATTGTACCCAACATGCACCATAATTGTGTTGCCACATAAAATTACCATGGAATCCATCAGCAAACATCCATTCAGGATCAGCATTAAGTCTATACTCGCTATCCTCGTGATTCTTATCTGGTTCAATATTAATCCACCCAGGGTGGTGAGCACTTTGCCAAAATGGACCTGGACGGTTTTCTCGGTTTTCTTCCCACTTAGCAATATTTAAAATAATAAATGTTCTTGTAAAGTATGGATAAAAGTCGTCATGCTGTTTTAATTGTCCAGCAACAATCCAGTGTGGGTCTTCTCTGTTGTAGTCATCAATTTCAGCAAGCAGGTTTAAGTTAAAGTCTTCGTGATCAGGCCAAATTCCTTCAAACCATATAACTGCATATTTGTATCCAAGTTTTTGCATTGCTATAATCCAACTTGTATCATATGCGTTATATACATTAACAATACCACCACGTAAATGATTATTGCTTTCTACATCTTGAATTAAACTAAGTTTTTGCTTTAACATAGGAGTATTATTGAACTCTTTATCAAGCGGTAGAAATGCATGCACAATAGGCCATGCTTGATCTACGTGACTATATTCCCAATTTTTTTGACCTTGTTTCATTTAGCTGATTTCTCCAACAGTTGATTTAGTTTAATTCGTAACTTGTTTAAATGTTTGTCACTAAGTTTCTCAGCCTCACATACACGTATACGTTCTTTTATGATTTCAATTTCTTTGAGAGTATCTGTCATTCTATTTTCTTCCAATGATGTGTGTCTTTTTCAGTCGGCAGTTGGCCAATATATTCTTCACCTGTTTCCATATCTATCAGTTTCCATTTGCTTGGACATCTAGTCTTTACTTTTAGTGTTATTGCTACATCATACGCAGGCACTTCTGCGCCACTAACTCTTAACTTACGGTTCATTTACTTTGTCTTTCGTTTTCTTGTGCTACAATGTCCATACCCTCGAGTGGCATATTCAAATAAGTCTTAACCATCTTTTTGAGGTTTATATCTTGTTTATAACGTTCTTCTATATCACGTGTGTACTTTCGCATGCGAGCATATATCATATACTTGCTGGTGTTGTTTTCCATGTAGGTTGCAAACCTATCCATTTCAGGGTGCTCGTCTTGATTGGCTCTTAGCTTTCTAATAATAGCATCTCTGTATTCACCTTGCCAAATAGCAGGGCTTAGGTAGTTAGGTGTTTGCAATATGTTAGCAGTAATAAACTTTAAATCAACTGGAC
>Ga0228674_1000085_pt1 | contig 73537 bp, 70 predicted proteins | sample 1D_rmetaG_FD_189054 | JGI IMG/M metagenome (GOLD analysis project Ga0228674, IMG submission 189054) | Seawater microbial communities from Monterey Bay, California, United States - 1D_r | ecosystem: Environmental > Aquatic > Marine > Coastal | place: USA: California | collected 2016-09-26
GCTTTTTTCTTCGCTGCTACCTTTTTCTTAGGAGCTGCTTTTTTCTTCGCTGCTACCTTTTTCTTAGGAGCTGCTTTTTTCTTCGCTGCTACCTTTTTCTTCGCTGCTACCTTTTTCTTAGGAGCCGCTTTTTTCTTCGCAGTTGCAGTCTTGCGTTTGATGGCCATCAAATATTCCTCCGAACTCGAATGTTAATATAAGAACGAAATTGAGTATAAACAACAAAAGTAAAAAAGCTACTTTATTTTACTTTCAATTTAAATGTTATGAGTAATTATTTTTTTATAATTTTAGAATGAAGATAAAATTTAATGCGGTGTAAGCGTTGAAAAATTTGTTACAAGGAATATTTTTTTGAAAAAATTATTCCATTGTTAATATTAGATTCCATTCATCTTCACTCACCGGCATAACAGATAAGCGATTACCTTTGCGGACTAAAGCCATCTCCTCTAAACCCTTTGTTTCACGCAGTTCTTGTAGGCTAATAACGCGTTTCATCTTGCGCTTATACTTAACATCAACCATAAACCAACGGGGTTTATCTGGGTCGCTTTTGGGATCGTAATGTTTATCTTTTGGATCAAATGCTGTGTGGTCTGGATAACTTTCTTTGTGCACAGTCATCACGCCAACAATACCAATTTCATCGCAATTTGAGTGATAGAGAAATGCTAAATCACCTTTTTTCATTTGATCACGCATCATGTTGCGCGCTTGATAGTTGCGTACACCATCCCAATGCTCAACTTTATCTCGCTTTAAATGATCGATGCTGTATTCGCTGGGCTCTGACTTCATTAACCAATATTGCATAGTGATTCTCGCTGATGACTTACCTGGATCACTAAACAGTTAGCGATAGGTGATGTGTTTGGGATTGGGGATTGATACGGTTTAAGAGTGCGCTCTCCAAAGTACCGTGGTTTTCCGCGTACCTTGAACCAAAGGTTCAAGTGGGACTGTGGTTGACAGTGTTAGGCTCTCCGCAGAACGGATATGCACACTACTATCAAACCGAACAACCCCGAGGTGTGTTAATAGGCTCAAGGGGATTAACGGCTGACTCACAAATACTTCAGAGGCGCAGCTTTAGTTTACGCCGCGTAGCCTTATAACTCCAACTGTTGGCTAGTACGAATAGCTTCTTCTAAGCGGTCATTTAGACTACGTAATTTGTTAGTTATATGCTCAGACTTGGACTCATTCGTCTCTTTAGTCTCTAGGTAATCATTGGCCATATTCAATGCAGCCATAATCGTGACGCGATCTGAACCAATAGCATTACCACCTTCACGGACTTCTACAATGCGCTGATTGAGCAGGTCGACCGAGGCGCGTAGCGCTGACTCTTGGCCTGTTGCACAGGCGATACGATATTCTTTTTCAAGCACCTTGACGGCGATTGGACTGCTTTTACTACTCATTCACTCTGCTCTAACGATTTTAGTCGATCGAGGATCTTTTCTACTCGAATCCGCGCTTGGTCTTGTTTTTCCAAGAGGTTTTCACGTTCAGTGCTGAATTCAACTTTCTGCTCGCGCAATTGTCGATTTTCGTCTTTTAATTGTGCGCATATCGCTATCAATTCATCGATACGCATCTCTAATCTTTTAAGGTCTTCGTCTTGCACTACGCTGTCCTAAATGGAATATCTTCATGATAGTAGTTTTTGTATTGTCGCCGGTCAATCTTCTTGAGCAGATCAAATTCATTTTATTAGGGCTTAAAAGCAGAAAGCTTTAGGTGTTAAACTCTTTCTATGTATTTACCTAGCTATAATCAAGTTGAAGCCCTCCTAGAAAATGTTGCTTTAGAAAAGCGTGCCTCTGAGTGGCATGGTTTCCTTTGTGGTGCGATAGCAGTGGATATTGCTTATCCGCTAGTAACATCTATTCAAACAATGCTCTCAAATACCGCAGAAGTCGCTATGGGCAACGATTTAAGCGGGCAATTTGATGAGGTTTACAGCACTGTACTCGCACAGCTAACCGACTCTAATCTGCAATTCCAACTGTGTTTGCCTGAAGGTGAAGATGTTGGTCTTGGTGAACAGGTGAATGCCTTGGCAGAATGGTGTGCGGGCTTTCTCTATGGCCTCGCCAATGCCGGTATTCAAACAAAAGGTACACTTAGTGCCGATGTGCAAGAAATATTACAAGATGTTGGTGCGATAGCGCAGGTAGATGGCGTAGAACTAGCTAATGAGGAAGAAGAAGTCTCTTTTATCGAGTTGGTCGAGTTTGTGCGTGTGGCTGTTTTGTTACTGGCCGAAGAAGTTCAGCCGATGAAGTCGTCAAGAACAGTACATTAAACCTCGTACAGGCCTGTTGATGGCCTTCTGCTTGATCGAAACGCGTTATCATTCAATACCAGCTAAAAGCCTATTATGTTGATCAATGATGAAAGGCATTTTTCTTCAGGCCGGATGCGAAATCTTAAGTTGAGCATGAGATAGATTAGGTTATGAATAAAGAATTTATAAAGCGTCGTAAAAATCTAATGCGAATGATGGGTGAAGATGCGATCGCGATCTTACCAGCGGCCACTGTGAAAACACGAAACCGCGATGTAGAGCATGATTACCGACAAGATAGTGACTTCCTCTATGCCACTGGCTTTGAAGAGCCAGAAGCGGTTGCGGTACTGATGCCTGGTCGTGGTCATGGCCAATACATTCTTTTTTCTCGTGAACGCAATGAAGAAATGGAGACCTGGCATGGACGTCGTGCCGGACAGCAAGGTGCACTAGAGCGCTATGACGCCGATGATGCGTTTCCAATTAGTGACATTGATGAAATTCTCCCCGGTCTGTTAGAACAGCGTCAGCGTGTGTTTTACACCATGGGTATCAGCGATGAGTTTGACCAACGCGTATTGGCTTGGCTCAAGCAGCTGCGTGACAATAGTCGTAGTGGTACGCAGGCACCGCATGAATTGATTTCTCTGGATTACTTCCTACATGAGATGCGTCTGTTTAAATCACCTAAAGAAATCAAATTAATGAAGACTGCGGCCAAGGCCTCGGTCAATGCGCACCAGCGTGCGCTTCAAAGCTGTAAGCCAGGCCTGTATGAATATCAGGTCGAGGCTGAATTACTGTATGAATTTAAGCAGGCGGGCTGTGCAACTGCTTACCCATCTATTGTCGGCGGCGGTGCTAATGGCTGTATCTTACATTACACTGAAAACAATGAAGCCTTACAGGATGGTGATCTATTACTGATTGATGCTGGTGCTGAATATCAAGGTTACGCCAGTGATATCACCCGTACCTTTCCAGTTAACGGCACCTTTTCTGATGCACAACGTGCGCTTTATGATTTAGTGCTAGAGGCACAACTGGCGGCTATCGATGCGGTGCAGCCAGGTAATCATTGGGATCAGCCGCATATAGAGGCAGTCAAGGTGTTGACTAAGGGCATGGTCAAACTAGGCATTCTTAAAGGTCGACCTGCACAGCTAATTAAAGAAGGTGCTTACCGAAAGTATTATATGCATCGTACCGGTCATTGGCTGGGTTTGGATGTACATGATGTTGGTGATTATAAGATTGATGATCAATGGCGTATTTTTGAGCCAGGCATGGTGTTAACCGTTGAGCCAGGTATTTACATCTCAGAGGGTAGCCGAGGCGTGCCGAAATGTTATTGGAATACCGGTATTCGGATCGAGGATGATGTTCGCGTGACTAAAGACGGTAACGAAGTGTTAACCCAAGCCTTGGTTAAATCATCAGAAGACATTGAGGCCCTCATGGCCACTAGTGTTGCCTAGCTAGGCGCGCAAATTAGTCCCCATGCCTATGCAAGATGATATTAAACAATATGATGTGGTCATCGTCGGTGGTGGTCTCATCGGCATGGCGCTGGCTACTGCCTTGGCTAAGTCGCCACTATCGATATTACTCTTAGAACAAAATACAGTGGCTGCAGTCGCCGCCAATATTCTTGATTTACGTACCACTGGTCTGTCCCGAAGCTCAGCTGCCATCTTTCAACAGGTCGGCCTATGGGAAAAGATCGAGCCGATAGTGACGGCTATCGAAAAACTCGATATTTCAGAGCAGGGTGGTTACGGCAGCGCACGCATCGATGCGCGTGAATTTGAGATGTCCCCTGTCGGTTACATGGCGCCTAATCTCGACTTAATCAAAATCCTCAGTGAGTACGTGCAAGGGCTGGAGAATGTCAGCATACAGACGCCTGCAAGCTTAGTGGCGCTAGAAAAGAATGCACAGGGCTATTTGCTGCAATGCACTAGTGCTGAGGCCGAGCTGCAGGTACAGGCGAGGCTGCTGGTTGGTGCCGATGGTGCGCGCTCTAAGTTACGCTCTTTATTAGATATCGATGCCAGCCATAAAGATTATGGGCAAACTGCGATTATTAGTAACGTACGGCCAGAAAAGTTACACAATAACTGCGCCTATGAGCGTTTTACCGAGCACGGACCACTAGCAATATTACCGATTCAAGATCAACACTGTGCGTTGATCTGGACGCATGCCAGTGAACAGGCTGCGGCACATATGGCGTTAGATGATGCTGCTTTTTTGGCAGCCTTACAGCAAGCCTTTGGCCATCGCTTGGGGCGCTTAGAGGCGGTTGGCAAGCGTGTCTCCTATCCATTGTCGATGACCACAGCCAACGAACTGTATAAACCGGCTGCAGTACTCATCGGTAATGCTGCACAGTCGGTGCACCCGGTAGCTGCGCAGGGTTTTAACCTAGGTCTACGGGACGTGCAGAGTTTAGTCGGCCTACTGCAGCAGCAAGATTATCAATTAGATCGGCTGGATCAGTTACTCAAGATCTATGCAGATAGCCGCGTCACCGATCGAGAACATGTGATTAAACTGACCGATGGTTTAACACGGATGTTTGCAGCACAGTTTCCAGCGGCACGTGCATTACGCGGTGTCGGTTTACGCGTGCTCGGAGCACTAGCACCATTACAGCGTGTGTTACTGAATCGAAACAGTGGCATGCGTTACCTCAATCATTGGTTCGATCAGTAGGCATATAATTAGAGCATGGCGCAGGCAATAGAAGATTTTGATGTAGTGATTGTGGGTGGTGGCATCGTTGGCCTCAGTGCCGCTTGTGTACTCGCACCAATAGTTGGGCGCATTGCCTTGGTCAATAAAATACCAGCCCCTGAATGGTCGGCTGAAAGTGATTATAGTTTGCGTGTCAGTGCGATTAATCTGGCCAGCCAAAAATTACTGACAGAGATTGGTATCTGGGATGAGATTCAACAGATGCGTTGCACGCCTTATCACGACATGGTGGTGTGGCAAGGCCTGGCCGATGCGGAAGTGCATTTTTCTGCCAATATGACACGCCATCATTCGCTAGGTACGATTGTTGAGAATACTGTTTTATTGCAGGCGCTGAGCCAACGGGTGCAAACCCTGGCCAATGTAAGCCGGTATGAACCTAGTAGCATGCAGAATTTTTCAGAATTATCCGATAACAGTATCTTGATCGAGTTAGAAGACCAGCAGGGACAAAGTCATCGTTTAACCAGCCGCCTATTGATTGGCGCCGATGGCGTTCACTCTAAGGTGCGCAGTTGTGCTGGCATCTCGGCGGCACGGCAAGACTATCAACAGGCTGGTGTGGTCTGCACCGTGGTCGCTGAAAAAGCACATCAAGATACCGCCTGGCAATGTTTTACTGAGCAAGGCCCTTTGGCCTTACTGCCGTTAGCAGGCAAACACTGTTCGATAGTCTGGAGTCTACCGACTGCGCAAGCAGAACAGATGCTGGCCTTATCGGATGAAGAGTTTAACGCTAGGCTGAGTATGGCCAGTGAATATCGCTTAGGAGGCCTACAGATTGCGTCTAAGCGAGTTTCATTCCCACTTGCCGGTAGCCAGGCGAATGAATACGTTGGTCGTAGAGTGGTCCTCTTAGGTGATGCTGCGCACGCCATCCATCCATTAGCAGGTCTGGGTCTTAATCTCGGTTTAGAAGATCTAGTGTGTTTACAACAATTAATCCAGGCGAGCGATCGAGAGTTAGGCAGTGAGCGCGTATTACAGTGTTATCAACGTGCTAGAAAAACTGAAAATAGCTCGATGCAACAAGCCTTAGAAGCGATCGATAAGCTTTTTCGTCAGCCACAACCTTGGTTTCGCAGTCTGCGCTCCTTAGGTTTCTCTGCGAGCAATCGCTGCAAGCCAATAAAAATGGCGTTTATGCGCCGTGCCCTCGGTGTGCCGTTATAAGGCGATGATTACGGCAGATGCGTGCTTACCAGCGACCGCTGGATAGGCTATTATCTGTGCTGATTTATTTTGCCCCTACGATTGGCACCACTACAGTAATAGAGAATGCGATGAAAGAACTTAAAAAAACTGGTGAATTCACCATCTTTGAAAAAAAATCAGGTCGTTACGCAGTAAAAAATGTAGAGCGTAAGATTGTCAGCGCTGAAGAAAAGCAAAAGATCTTATTAGAAGCAGGTCTGATTAAGCTGAGTGAGCCGAAAGCGGTAGCACCGGCCGAAGAAGCGGCAGCAGAAGACGCTCCTGCGGAAGACGCAGCAGCCGAGTAAGTTTACACCCCATCACTAGTATGTCGGTGGAGTCCTAACTGCCCACCAGCATGCTAGTGATGTTTAATCATTTCAATCTAGAAAAAAGGAATTTTTATGGCTAAGGCAAGCGCACGACATATCCTAGTTGCAGACGAACAGAGCTGTAACGATCTAAAGACAAAAATTGCAGAAGGCGCAGATTTTGCGGCGGTAGCACAAGAACATTCAAGCTGCCCATCAGGTGCTCAAGGTGGCGATCTGGGTGAGTTCAGTCCTGGCATGATGGTGCGTGAATTTGACGAAGTTGTTTTCAGTGCACCACTCAACGAAGTGCAGGGTCCGGTTAAGACTCAGTTTGGTTACCACTTATTAGAAGTGACCAACCGCAGCGACTAAGTACCAATCATCAGCATCACTATCAGTACTTAGTCATCGGCTAGGTGCTGACCCCTCAAGCGATGCTCGGCAACTGTCGATGTCGGCGCTTACAAAAAGCTAACGACATCGACAGCTCTGCCAATTTCTTTATAAAAAGCTAGTGAATGTCCTTGATTTAATTTTTTATGAAGTATACAACTACAATAGTTGCTTTAAAAAATTAGTAAATTATCCCTCCTTAGGCAGCCTGTCCTTTGATTGCTAGAGGCTGGTAGAGAGTCATTATCAACAATGTCCTGCTTTTGCTATTGGTGATATAAGGCGTTAGGTATATGAGGGGCTTATGAAGTTAGTGATAATTATTTCAGTGCTGTTTTTCACTATTTGGGCAGTATTTAATGCATTTTTGCTTGGTTATATTCCTATTGAGTTTATCCCAGAAAAAATAAATAGTTTTAAATCACCACAATCAATAGCATCTTTAGGTGACTCAGCTTCTATCCTAGACAGTTTTTTTCTTCTTTTGCATTAATCTTGGGACTAATTGCAGTATTAATGCAAGGCTGAGAATTAAAGGCTTCAACTGCTGCGCAAACTGAACAAGCAGTAGCGTTGACAGAGCAAATCAAACAACAGCAAGAGTCAAATCGTGTGGGTGCCTATACAGCTCGCCTGCAGTTTTTATTATCTGGCGCAGATCGAATAGATTTAAAAATAACTCAGTTAGTTGTTGAGGTTGAAACCATCTCGGATTTACAAAAAAAAGCAGAAAAATGGGATTTAATTAAGAACCTTCGTAATAAAGAACTTAAGTATAGAGATGAAGCGATGGGAACTAATGAAACAATTAAGTCTCAACTTGATGAAGTCTAGAAGAAGTAACATTAGCAATGGTTAGGCTGTATGCAACAAGCCTTAGAATCTCTCGACTATCCAACAGACTTCATTCAATACTTGATCGAACAATTAACTATACCTGTAACACGCATCCGACAGGCTTGTCAGTCTAAGCATTAGTAATCCTATTAACTTTAAAGGTCTTTTTAGGCAGGTAATTAATGGGATTGACTATACATTCACAATCTTCGACGCTGAAATATATATCGATATATCAAAAGAAGGAAATTAATACCTTAGGGACTAACCCTCAACCACCAACTGCCCCTCCAAGTAATGCTGCGCAATACTCGAGGTCGGTGCTTTAAAAAAGCTATTGGCATCAGCCTGTTCTGCCAACTTTCCCTGATAGATAAAAATCACTTCATCCGCTAGTCGCTGTGCCTGCGGAATGTCATGCGTGGTCATGATGATCTTGCTGCCGCTGTCACGAAATTGTTTGACTAGGGTTTCAAATTGATAGGCCGCTGGTGGGTCTAGGGCAACGGTTGGTTCGTCTAGTAGCAATACTTTAGGTCGTAGTACCCAGGCTCTTGCGAGTGATAGGCGCTGTATTTCACCGCCGGATAAACTACTGACCTTGCGCTGCTGTAATTCACTGAGACCACAGACATCTAAGGCATGCTCGATGCGTTCTTGTTGTTGTGCTTTCTCTGTGTGACTAAGCGAGAGTACAAATTCTAAGTGAAAGCGTACCGAGCGATCAAAGAAGCTGGGTTTTTGTAAAACTAGTGTGCGCCAGTATTGTTGGCTGTTGGGTATCTGTTGCTGCCAATAGATAGTACCAGAGGAAGGTTCTATTACACCATGTAGTAATTTGAGTAATAGGCTTTTACCTGCACCATTATGGCCAAGAATCATGCTGATGCCGGGGGATTGGATTTCGACTGAGAAATCTTCAATCAAGGCCTTGTTGTCGATCGTGTAGTTGACCTTGTCTAGGCGTAGCGGCAGGTGTTGGTTTGGCTGCGTCATCTGATTAGTGTTAGCTACGGTTCTTTAGACGATGATCATCACGAATAATAATCATTAGGCTGGTGATGCTGAAGGAGATCAATAATAAGATCAGGCCTAAGGCCATTGCTAGCTCAAGATTACCTTTGCTGGTTTCTAGTGCAATAGTCGTGGTCATCACGCGTGAGACATGGTTGATGTTGCCACCAACGATTAAGACCGCACCGACTTCTGCCGATGCACGACCAAAGCCGGTTAGCACAGAGGTAATAAGGGCGCGTCGGGCATCCCATAGTAACGGTAGGATGACTTGCGATTGGCGTGCGCCTAGTGCCTTGAATTGTTCTAGTTGGCGTTGGTAATGCTCGCCAATGGCCTGCTGCATTAGGCTCGCAATAATCGGTAATATTAGTATCGACTGTGCCAGCACCATTGCGCTAGATGAGAATAAAAGGTTGAGGTCACCGAGCGGCCCTGAGCGAGATAACAGCATGTAGAGGCCAAGGCCTACGACGACGGGTGGTAAGCCCATTAAGGCGGTCAGTACACTAGTGATGGCGCCATGTCCGATAAAACGGTAGCAGGCCAAGATGGCCCCCAGTGGGATCGCAATCAGGCTGGCGATCAATACTGCACTGAGGCTGACACGCAGCGATAGGCTAACGATCTCGAGCAGAGTAGGGTCTAGACTGGCGATCAGATGCCAGGCTTGCGCTAGTATGGAAGTCGATTCCTGCATCTAGTCGACTACGCGTTTAAACGCTGCTGTGCAGTTGACTAGAGCAGGTTTGAACTAGTGAGCTCAAGGTGCTTTCTTTTGCACCGGAAGGGTTAGTTTTATTTGCCGCTGATCACTAAGTGTTAGCTGCACTTCAACGCTATCACCTGACTTCAGCGCACGTTTTGGTGACATCAGCATAAGATGAAAATCACCAGGTTTGAATTCAAGTTGTTCACCAGCGGCAACCGTCAGCTTGGGGTAATGTTGCATCCGATAAACACCGTCTTGTTCTATGCTGCGGTGAAATTGGACAACACCAAAATCATCACTCTCAGCACTAACTAAGGTGATATCTGCTGCGGTGTTATTGTCTAACAGCATATAGCCAGCTAAGGCCCTAGCATTAGGTGGTGCCTCACGTATCCAGGCATTTTCAATAAAGAAGCCTTCTGCTTGTTTATCACAGGCAGTTAGCATGACCGCTAATAGGAGTGCACTGAGGGCTAGACGCATAATAGTTATCTGAGTAAGTGATTTTGCACATTATAACACTAGCAATGCAGCATTTTGGATGCTGAATCAGGGCTAAATAGGGGTATTTTTACAGTTTGATGAGGGTTTTCTTAAGCTCTCATCAAGACCCCAGCCGAGCATTGAGTGCTCGACTAGGATGGGCCTGGATGTAGTCGCTAGCTCGGCTTATGGGGTTGGTGCCAGCTGTTTGATTAATTGATCTAAATTATCGATGGCCGGTAGACACTGGGTGCCGATACAGAGATAAGCGCGGACTTGCTCAGAGGCTTCTTTGCTCGCTAGCGCTGGGTGTAAGTCTTGTTCATCGTCAGCAATCGCCAGCGATACCAAGTCAGGGCGGAAGGTGCTCTGTAGGCGATGTTGCCATACGGCAATGTCTGCCGCTGGGCCACGTAAGACAACGATCTTGCTCGGCTTTTCAATCTCTTCTAGACAATGTAATACGCTGCCATGGGCCATGGGTGAGTTGCTGATTTGTTGGCTGGCATAGCCTAGGGTGCGCTCTGCTGCCTCTATATAACGCGGCTCGGCGAGTAGGTAGCCTAGGCGTAATAGCGCGCTGGCGGCGATGCCATTGCCCGCTGGTGTCGATTCATCACTACTGACTTTCGGTCGCTCAATTAAGTTTTCGTGATCGTTAGCAGTGAAATAAAAGCCACCATTGGTCTTGTCTTCAAATTGTTCTAGTAATACCTCTGCGAGTTGAATGGCAAAGTTCAGATAGTCCGAGTTCCATTGTGATTGGATGGTCTCTAATAGGGCATCGAGTAAGTAGGCGTAATCATCTAGGTAGGCATTCAAATGCGCCTTGCCATCTTTATAGGTGGCAAGTAACCGACCATCGACCAGCAGGGTGGTTTGAATGAAATCAATCGCGCGTAAGGCGGATTGATGTAGCTCAGGTTTTTCAAAGACACGGGCAGCGATCACCATGCCGCGGATCATTAAGGCATTCCAGCTGGTCAGAATTTTATCATCACGGCCTGGGGCGATACGCAATTCGCGCTGTTTAAATAACTTTTCTTTCGCTCGCTGCCAGCGTTGACGTGCAACTTCTTCTTCAATGCCTAAAGTCTCTGCAACCTCATTGAAAGGGTTGAACTCATGCAGATGATAGCTACCTTCAAAGTTGGGGCCACGTGAGAAGTCAAAGCGCTGTGCAGCAACGGCATATTCATCTTCAGTTAGCAGCTGTTGTAGTTCTTCGGTCTCCCAGACATAGAACTTGCCCTCTTCACCTTCAGAGTCGGCATCGCGAGAAGAGTAGTAACCGCCTGTTTCAGATTGCATATCAGACATTACCCAGTCAGCGGTATCTAAGGCGCTTTGTTTAAAGTCTGCACGCGCCTCTAGTTGATAGGCCTCTGCACATAAACTGAGTAATGGTCCATTGTCATAAAGCATCTTTTCAAAGTGTGGGATCATCCAATACTCATCTACCGAGTAACGGCAAAAACCACCACCAACATGATCAAATAAGCCACCGGCTGCCATCCGCTCTAGGGTATAGAGTGCTGGATGCAGTAGGTCACGTTCCTCATCCTTACCACGCTTGGAGTGATACCACTCACGCATCAGTCGTTGGAGGTTAGCGGGGTGAGGGAATTTAGGTGCTGGACCAAAACCACCATGACGCTTATCGAACTGTTCTAGTAGTTGTTTAGCAGCATACTCTAACATGCTGCTATCTAAATCTAGTGGTACTTCGGTAGAGCCATAGACGTTGGCTAAGACACCACGCAAGGAATCATTCTGTGTGCTGATTTGCTCATGTTTCTCATCATGTGCCTTTGATACATGGCGTAGTAAATCTTTAAAACCCGGTAAGTTATGACGTGGTTTATCAGGGAAGTAAGTGCCACCAAAAAAGGGCATCTGGTCATTGGGTGTTAGGAACATGGTTAATGGCCAGCCGCCAGTGCGTTGGGTCAGCAGGTATTGTGCGGTCTGATAAATCTTATCGATATCTGGGCGTTCTTCACGGTCGACTTTAATATTAATGAACAACTCATTCATTACATCGGCGGTGGCTGTGTCTTCAAACGATTCATGTGCCATTACATGGCACCAGTGACAGGCCGAATAGCCAATCGAAAGTAAGATGGGTTTGTTTTGTTCGCGTGCTAAACGTAGCGCTTCTTCACCCCAGGGATACCAGTTAACCGGGTTATCGGCGTGTTGCAATAAGTAGGGGCTGGTTTCGTTTTTTAGTTGATTGCTAGACATGGGGTTAAGGCATACTCTGGGTTATAAAATGACTTGAAGGTAGCGCGTATAAGCGGCTGCCTAATGACGAACATCTGTGTTCCCCATGGTACTATCTTAAGCATGCTTGTTCACCCGCAAATTGATCCGATTCTATTCCAGTTAGGCCCAATAGCTGTACGTTGGTATGGCTTGATGTATCTACTTGGTTTTGTCTTATTTCTATTGCTAGGGCAATACCGTGCCAAGCGTAGCAATGGATTTATACAGGCTGATCAAGTGTCTGATCTCCTATTCTATGCGGTACTTGGAGTTGTGCTTGGTGGCCGCATGGGCTCGGTGCTGTTTTATAACTTCGATTATTTCTTACGAGACCCACTTTATCTCTTAAGGATTTGGGAAGGAGGCATGAGTTTTCATGGTGGCTTGCTTGGTGTCTTACTTGCGGTTTATCTGTATCAGCGTAAACAGGCCTGGGGTTTTTTCCGAACAACGGACTTTATTGCGCCGTTAGTGCCATTGGGTTTGGGTGCTGGCCGGATTGGTAACTTCATTAATGGCGAACTCTGGGGTCGGGTTAGTGATGTGCCGTGGGCGATGGTCTTTCCGCAGGTGGATCAGTTAGCGCGTCATCCTTCACAGTTGTATCAGTGCTTATTAGAAGGCCCGTTACTTTTTGCTATTCTATGGCTAGCCTCTAAGAAAGAGCGCCCAACTGGTGTTATCAGTGGTCTGTTTTTGGTCTTTTATGGCCTGTTTAGATTTATTACGGAGTTTGTACGCGAGCCCGACCGGCATATTGGTTTTATCGCGTTTGATTGGATGAGTATGGGGCAGCTACTGTCCTTACCTATGATAGCCTTAGGGTTATTACTGATAGGTTTTGGCTACAGTCGCCAAAGCAGTCGTTAAGCTTATAAAAGAAACCGATTGATGAAACAGTATCACGCATTACTTCAACATATCCTCGATCATGGCGCCTCGCGTGATGACCGCACGGGTACCGGCACGCTATCCGTATTTGGTTATCAAATGCGTTTTGATTTGGCGCAGGGTTTCCCGTTATTAACCACCAAGAAGCTCCATACCAAATCGATTATTTATGAGCTGCTATGGTTTTTGCGTGGTGAGACTAATATTCAATATCTGCAGGATGCCGACGTCACTATTTGGGATGAATGGGCCGATGAACAGGGTGAGTTAGGCCCGGTGTATGGCTCACAATGGCGTGCTTGGCCACGCGCAGATGGTAGTACGATTGATCAGATTAGCCAGCTTATCGAGCAGATTAAAACTAACCCTAGTTCACGTCGCTTAATCGTCAGTGCGTGGAATGTGGCGGATGTAGAGAACATGGCACTACCGCCATGTCATGCGTTTTTCCAATTCTATGTGAGTGATGGCAAGCTCTCATGTCAGCTTTATCAGCGCAGTGCCGATGCCTTTTTGGGTGTACCTTTTAATATCGCGTCGTATGCCTTGTTGTTGATGATGGTTGCGCAGGTTACCGGTTTGGCAGTGGGTGAGTTTGTGCATAGCTTTGGTGATCTGCATCTATATAAAAATCATCTAGAGCAGGCGCGCTTACAACTTGAGCGAAGCCCTAAGCCATTGCCAACAATGCGGATTGATCCGACGGTGAAATCGATCTTTGATTTTGAGTTTGAGCATTTTAGCCTGGAGAATTATGAGGCTGATCCACACATCAAGGCAGTGGTGGCGGTATGACTATGATCGCTATGATTGTTGCTGTCGCCAAGGGTGGTGTGATTGGTGCAGATAATGATATCCCGTGGTATTGCCCTGCTGATCTCCAGCATTTTAAACGGACCACGATGGGTGCGCCGGTGGTGATGGGGCGTAAGACCTATGAATCATTGAAGATCCAACCACTGCCAGGGCGTAGAAATATCATCATCAGTCGTAACCCTGAGTATCAAGCCGCTGGCTGTGATGTGTTTAGTTCGATTGAGGCTGTGATAGAGCAGCTGGCTGCTGTCGATAAGATATTTATTATTGGTGGTGCCGAGCTCTACAAGCAAATGCTGCCAAAGGCACAAGAGCTGTATGTGACTCAGGTCGATGTGACTGTTGCCGGTGATCGCTATTTCCCAGAGATTTCTGCACAGGATTGGCAATTACGATCTGAAAGAGATTTTCAGGCGGATGAAAAAAATCCACATGCGATGCGCTTTCAATACTACCAGCGTAGCGTCTAAATCAGTTGGCAGTCATTTAGTCTGATGGCTGTTCAAAGTAGTCTTAACGATAGCTAGGGCAGTCAATCGATGTAATAACAGGTGTGTCGCAATCAATCCGAGCGGCAGTTAGTTTGTTCCCCCACAGGCAACCAGTGTCTATGGCTAACAGGTTATCGCGTGCGACTAAGCCTAAGGTTGACCAATGACCAAACGCGATGCGCTGTTTTTCACTCGCCCGTTTTAGTTCAAACCAGGGTGTTAAACCAGTGGTATTGTTTGCTGGCGCACCTTTGTAAGAAAAATCCAATGCGCCATATTGGTCGCACATTCTCATTCGGGTGAAGGCATTCATACTTAGACGCCAGCGCTCACTGCGTTCTAAGTCTTCTGACCACTGTGTTGGTTTATCACCATAGATATTAGCGATAAATTCAACGTAGTTATCAGAACGTAGTTGGGTCTCCAGTTCATGCGCACAGCGCTTGGCGGTAGCTAGGTCCCATTCTGCTAATAGACCCGCATGCACCATTAACCAATCGAGCTGAGGGTCGTGATGGAGTAACGGTTGTTGTCGCAACCAATGGATCCACTGGTCGGCCTCGGCATCTTTTAATACCGCGTTAAGTGAGCTTTCTGGTTTGTAACTTTTGATGCCAGCATGGCAGGCAATTAAATGAATATCATGATTGCCTAGGACACAGCGGGCACTGTCACCTAGTGAGTGAATAAAACGTAGCGTGCCTAAAGAGTCGGGGCCACGGTTGACCAGGTCGCCGACAAACCAGACTTGATCCTGCTGAGCCTTGAACTCTATTGTTTCAAGTAGTAACTGCAGTGAGGCTAGACAGCCCTGAATATCACCGATGACATAGACGGCCATAAGTTATCAGTCGAGCCTAATGGCCTTAGTGCAGTGCATTAGGCACGGATAGGGTGAAAGGCTTAATTTCAGCATCAAAGGTAGTGCCATCATCGGCCTGCATTTGATAACTGCCATACATACTACCGACCGGTGTTTCTAGCATCGTACCGCTGGTGTACTGGAAGGTATCACCTGGCTTTATATTTGGCTGTTCACCGACGACACCATCACCACGCACTTCTTGTGTCTTACCATCGGCATTGGTGATAATCCAATGTCTGGTTAATAGCTGTGCAGGCATCGACCCTTTATTACGAATAGTAATAGTGTAGGTGAAGACGTAACGTTCAGCCTTGGCATCAGACTGTTCTTCGATATGAGCCGTTGTTACATTGACTACAATATTATGTTGTTCACTCATGCTTTATATCTCATTTTAATCTGGGGCTGTATTTGATAACTGCTGTGTAATGCGAATTAACTGTTCAATTGAAATTGATTGTGGCCGCAAGCTAGGGTCAATCTCTAACTTAGTTAATGCGTCGGCGGACAATTGCTCACGCAGATTGTTTGCAATAGTTTTTCTTGGTTGGGCAAAGGCTTGCTGCACTAAGCGCGCAAATAGGCCTTGTATTGTAGCTGGCACCTTAGGTTCAGACAACGGTTCTAAACGAACGAACGCTGAGGTGACTTTAGGGGCTGGAGAAAAGCTCTCTGCAGGTATCTCTAATAGTTTTTGTGTCTGACAACGACTTTGTACCATCACTGCTAGACGGCCATATTGGCGCTCACCACAGCTTGCACAGAGTCGATCAACCACTTCCTTTTGCAACATGAAATGCATGTCTTGAACGGCATCGGCCTGTTCTAACACATGAAAGATTAAAGGGGTTGAGATATTGTAGGGCAGGTTGCCAACTAGGCGACGTGGTCTGGCATCTGCATCAACGCTGACACCGGCACAAAAATCAAATTGTAAGGCATCACATTCATGGATGGTTAGCTGTTCTAAATTGCGCGCATGCCAACGTGCAATCAGGTCACGATCAATCTCGATCACTTCTAGCTGTGTAACACGTGCCAGCAATGGCAAGGTTATGGCACCCAGGCCGGGCCCAATCTCAAGGATGCGATCATCATGCTGGGGGCCTATGGCATTGACTAAGCTATGGATGACACTATCGTCTACTAAGAAGTTTTGCCCAAACCGTTTTTTGGCGCGATGCGAAGCCATAATAAATCAGGCCTTAGTTGGTTTTGGTTGGCTGTTTGCTAACAGCATAGCTAGCAATTAATTGATAGTGTTCACTATCTGCTTGTTTAGTTAATACTAAGGTGATGTTGGTATGTTCGTTATAGAGTAATAATAAGCGATGTGGGCCTAGCGCTTGATCGCTTTCACTATCACCGATTAAATTGAAATTGATCTGTAAGGTCTGTGCAATCTGTGCTGCTAGGTTGCGTAGCACGGTGACCGTTGAGCCGCTGCCTAATAGTTCGACCTGTCCGAGGTTGACAACACCTAGCGCTTGAGTCTGCGCTAAGCCTTCTAATTGGCGCAGGTTATCATCTAGTGGTCGTAGCAGTAAAACTGCTGAATCCTGCCCACTGAAGGTAAAGTCTTTGTCTGATTTGAGTATGATAGAAACACCATCGTCTGCCAGCGATACGCTACTGATTGCAAACAGGAGTAAGAGCATAAGGCTCTGAAGTAATAGGCTGATGCCTACGACTCTTTGCTGTCGTTTAAAAAACCTTTTCTGCGCCATAATAAATTTCTTCAATGTGGAGATTAACGGCACCTTTGCCAGGGAATTTAGGGTCAAGCCAAGCCTTCATTTCATCGTAATAGGGGCCGTCTGAAAAATGCTCGAGACGTCCTTTGATTTGGTAGGCCTCACGTTCTGGGGCAATTATCAGTAATGAACCATGGCTGCCTTGCGTAATATTGTCTAAAGTTTTTGCCATCGCATTATTTGCGATACTGATACGACTGTCATCGATCAATTTTGCACAGAGAACCCAGATGCTATTTGGACGAGCTTCTTTATCTACCGTGCTTAGGGTCATTAGGGCTTGGCGATTTTCCCAAGCATCGATAAACCTTTGTGGTAAGGCATGAGGCATTATTATCGCTCTACTGTTTTGCGAACTGAAAAGGCACCACGAATATCACCCAGCTTAAACTGTGTGGCATTGTCCAATGGATATTGTTGCTTTAATGCAGTAGCAACTGGCGCTGCTATTTGACTTTCATCACCATGGCATTTGAGACAAACTGATTTGATTGATATCGCTTTCATGAAGCGATATTCTAAGCCTGTATCAGTCTTGATCACTTCACTGTGATGCAATTGCTTGATGCTAACGCCTGCTTGTTTTTTCTGTTCAAACGCAAGTAAGACCTGACGTTCCCAATCATCTGGACTGTTGTTTGGGTTACGCCACTTTAGACTGGTACGTTTGATCTCTAGATCTGATTCTTGATTGTGACTTTGCTTAATCAGCGGTGCTTGAATTTGGCAGGCAGAAACCGCCTGTTCAAAACCACCTGACCTAACTGCAGTCCTCATTGTGTGTTTGAGGTCAGTGGCTAGAGCCTTGATCATTTTTTTGCTGTCAGCAACAAACTGTTGCTGAGCATCTGGGCTCGCTATGCCAGTTGTGGCTAGTAGGATGGTGCTGGCTAAGAGTGATATCTGAAGTAATGAACGCATAGGTTTCTCCGCACTGTTCATAATAATTTATAACCGCGCCTGCACTTGATGCCGCGCGAGTTCTACTGCTGCTAGTAAACTACCTGCATTGGCCTTGCCACTGCCGGCTAGATCGAGGGCAGTGCCGTGATCAACCGAGGTACGGATGATTGGTAGGCCTAGTGTGGTATTTACGGCATCACCAAAACCGATATGTTTTAGCACTGGTAAGCCTTGATCATGGTACATCGCAAAGACCGCATCGGTATGCTGCAAGTGATGTTGGCAGAAAATAGTATCCGCTGGATGTGGTCCACTGACATTGATGCCTTGTTCACGCAGCTGTTTTAGAGCTGGTTCGATAATCTCAATTTCTTCACGTCCTAAATGCCCCTGTTCACCGGCATGTGGGTTCAAACCACAGACTGCAATGTGTGGATTTTCCAATGCAAATTTAGTGCGTAGGTCATGCTCGAGTATGGATACTTTATGAATAATTAGATCACGTGTGATCGCTTGCGCTACAGCAGCTAATGGTAGATGTGTTGTGGCTAAGGCGACGCGCACATTACCGGCAACCAGTAACATGACGACTTCACTATTGGTGTGTTCGGCAAAGTATTCAGTATGGCCGGTGAAGGCGACACCAGCGTCGTTGATTACTCCCTTGTGTAAAGGTGCGGTTACTATCGCACTGTAATCACCGGCGACGGTGCCACGTAGAGCTTCATCAAGGCAGGCAAGTACATGCTGAGCATTGGCTGGGTCAAGTGTTCCTGGAACAACGGTGCTGCTGGTTGGGATCGATTTAAAGCGTAGCTGATGATCACTAACAGTTGTTTCTTCAGTTAGCTCGAGATGGATGCCTAGCTGTTCTGCGCGTTGCCTTAGTGCGCTTTCATCACTAATAACAATGCAGTCTTTAAGCCGAGGTATTGATTGCAAGATAATATCTAGCCCAATACCAGCAGGTTCTCCGGCAGTAATCGCTAATGGTGCGCAGGTCTGCACTGTCGTTTATGGCGCCTTACTAGAGGCGTCAGTCAATAAACGGTTATCGACATAACTTTCATCGACTAACTGACGTATCCAGAGATCTGTTTCTTCTTCTACTTTTCGCTGGCGAATTGTATTACGGGCTGCCTCACGTTGAGCATCTTTTGAGTTATCGTGTTGGCGACGCTCTAATACTTCTAGAATATGCCAACCAAAGCGACTCTTGAATGGTTCACTGACCTGGCCGATAGATAATTTAGCGGCAGTGTCACGGAATGCAGGGGCTAAGGCATCAGGAGCTACCCAGTCTAAGACACCACCATTGACTGCAGTCCCTGGGTCATCAGAATTTGCACGTGCTAGTTCTGAGAAATCGGCACCATTAATGATACGGGTACGCAACGAGGTTAGATCACGTAAGGCATCGGCATCACTGCGTACGGCATTGGTACGTAATAAGATATGACGGCTACGCATTTGTGCAATCAGAACAGTTTCATTACCGCGTGTATCAATAATTTTAAATAGGTGTAAGCCGTTAGGGCTACGAACAATCTTGCTTAAATCACCAGCTGCCATATTGCCTAACTGATCAGAAAAAATAGCGGGCAGTTGATCGCGGTTACGCCAGCCTAGGTCACCACCTTCAAGTGCATCCTGTGACTGTGAGTAACTAATAGCGAGCTGTGTGAAGCTGTCGCCTTTCTGTGCCAGTTGCTCCACTTCATTTATCTTGGTCTGTGCTTGTTGTAACTGTTCAGGTGTTGGGTCTATCGGTAGCTGTATCAGGATATGAGCAATGCGGTATTCCAAATCGATGCTAGGATTTTTTTGTTGTTGTTCTAATAATGTATTTATTTCCTGATCGGAGACTTGGATCTTGCTCTCAACTGCACGGCGGCGTACTTGGCCGATAAACATCTCAGTGCGAACCTGTTCACGAAAGGCGATGTAATTGATGCGCTGTTTTAGAAGGGTTTGACGAAACTCTTCTAGGGTCATGCGGTTACGTTCTGCCAGACCCTGCATCGCTCGATCAAGCGCTGGTTGATCGATCTCAATACCACGGCGTTCACCCCAAGTCATTTGTAGGCGCTCTGAGATCATACGATTGAGCACTTGCTCGGTGAAGATGTCATCACTAGGGAATTGAGCTTGATCACCGGCCTGCGCACGGATAACTGCCATGCGCTGGAGTAGCTCATTCTCAGTAATAACCGAGTCTTCAACGACTGCGGCGATCGTATCGATTAAGATTTCAGCATAGGCTGCGCCATTGAGCGCAAGTGAGAGTAGTAGCGCTTGCGCTAACTTAGTCAGTGTAGGTGTTACGATCTTCATAACCTCGAATGCTACCTTGTAGTTGTTCACTGAGTGCAGAGCCTAATGTAGTTAAGCCTTTCAGGGTGAATTGTACTTCTATACTTTTATTGTAGTCACCTTCACTATCATTGGTGTAGCGGCGACCAACAACACGGATCTTCCAGCAGCAGGTATCGTATTCAAGGCCTGCTAGTAAATCGATGTCTTGTTCTTCTTTTAAATCATAGTTCCAACGACCTACAGCACGCCATTCACTTGAGATGGGCACGATAACGGAAAGGTCAGACTGCGAGTAGTCTAGACGACGGTAACGGTGTGCTAGATTTAGAACGATGTTACGTTCTGATGTGTAATTTAGACTGACATTGGAACGGTCAAACTGATCCTCATAGGTATCATAGGTTGCGCTAGCCACGGCACGTATAGCTTTGTTTGGTGTTATCGATAACTCTGCAGCTATATTCGATGAGTTTTCATCAATTTCAGCAGTGCTGTCGGTTTCTGTCACTTCTAGGTTTCTGAAGTAGAAGATCTGGCCAACACTGGCACGTAGTAATTCGCGGCCACTATCTTGCGAAAATAAGCGACTAGTTAGAGCTGCGGTTAGTTGATTGGCATCGGCTATCCGGTCGACATTAGAGAATCGATTAGTACGAAATATCTGGGCAAAGGTGAATTCATTTTCACCGGTATCAAAGACAGGGATATCATCTTGTGAACGCTTCGGTGTATGTAGATAAAACAGGCGTGGCTCTAAGGTTTGTCGATAAGCTAGGCCACCAAGTGGGCGTTCAAATAAGGCTTTAGCATCCAAAGAAAAGCTAGGCAGACTACGATCGGGTGTATCATCACCTGAGTTATTGTTTAAGTCATAACGGGTATGCATTAAACGCATGGCTGGTTTGATGGAATAGGCTGCATTGGCCCAAGTGCGACTCAGCTCCATCTGAAAGTGACTACGTTCACCATCAACTTTGGAATCGTGATCAAAAGAGGTCCATTCGCCACGGGATGTGAATTCAAAGCTGCCGGGTAAACCAAAGCGATTATTAATTTGGAGTTGTGGCCGGATAGTGTAAGGGTCATCGATTGAATCATGGTTTTCATCCACGATTTGGAAATCTTGGTAGCGTAGGCGACCATTCCAGCTGCCACCGAAGTGTTGCGCGCTATAGTTTAAATCACCACGACGTTCTAAACGCTGTAAGCTACTGGCACCTAAGGTATCACCTAAATCTTCAAAGTAGGTGTCATCAGAGGCCTTGTTGAATAGTAGGTCAGTGCTCCAAGCCTGTGTGAAGCGTTGTTTATGCGAGAGACTGAGGTAATAACGACCATCGTTATACTCGCTATCATCAATTGCTCGCAGATTTATTTGTCCAGCATAGTGTTCATCGAGGTAACGGGTCTGTAAGCCTAGCTCGGTACCACGTTTGGTGAAATAACGAGGTGTGATTAAAGCGTCACGATTAGGCGCGATATTCCAGTACCAAGGTGTTTCTATTGAGAAGCCAGATGAGCTACTACGGGACCAAGTTGGGGTAACGAAGCCAGTCTTACGCTCGCCTGTGAGTGAGAAACTCATATAGGGAGAATAGAAAATAGGGACACCTTTAAAGCGTGTGGTGACATTGCGGCCAGTAGCGATACCGGTCTTGCGGTTGATGCTGACATCTTTTCCATGTAGCTCCCAAGAGCGAGCGGTAAATGTACAGGTGGAGTAAGTACCGTTATCTAGTTCAATGATCTCTTCTGACACCTTACGGGCTTGATCAGCCGTACCACTACCATGGGATGGCGCGTACCAATAAGTAACATCGTTACCTACTGCGGTTTTATCATCAGTGCGGTATTCACCAGAAATAGGCGCTTGCATGGTGTATTCGTCGTCATAGATGACAACATTACCAGTCGCTATCGCTTTATTCTCTTTGTCAGAATACTGTACATGGTCAGCGTGTAGGTGCTCATTGTTACGAAACATGTGCACACGATTAGGGGTATTATCATCCAGAGATGGTAGACCCAAGCTCTCACGAGGTTGCCCCTGAGGGCCACATTGTTTGAAGCGAAATAGGTCTTCTGCGACGGCTGTCGAGCTGAAAAAAAGGCTTAAAATAAGGATTAGGCTAAAACGCATAATAGGATTGTAATTAGTTCCAATAGAGCAAGAAAATTTGGATGGGTAGCCTGTTTCGATGGGCGCAACAGGATTGTTGTTTATTTTCGCCTAAAATTAGATTGAAAGCATGAATAGTATAGAGCATTACAGACAAAAAGGTGCGGTTAGAAAGACTTTGCTAGTTATCATAGCGATAGTCGCACTCAGTATTAGCATAATTTGGGGTTTGGTGGTGACAAAGCCTGAGCCAGTCATGGTCTTGCAAGCAACTCCTGCGCTTAAAGTGACCCTGACAACAGTACAAAGACAGTCGCTACAGCCATATGAAAAGCTTACTGGTAGACTTTATCCGCTGCGCTCTAGTGCGCTTCATTTCGAGGTTGCTGGACGCTTGGCAGGACGTTTGGTTGAGCCCGGTGCCGCAGTGAGCCAAGGTCAACCTCTATTACAATTGGATCGATCTGATTATGCAGACCGGTTAAAGCAAGCACAGTCTGAATTCAATATTGAAAAACAGGGTGCTGAGCGAGATCGTGTGCTATTGCAATTAGCGCAGGCCAATCTACAACTACAAGAGAATAAGCAGCGTCGTCTAGAGCAACTAAGCAGTAAGAACATGGTGGCGAAGAATCAACTTGATGATGCGCATCAACAGGTGATTGCACTGCGTGGTGAAGTACAGAAGTTAGAGTTTTCCACCATGACCGCCAATAGTCGAATTGCAATGCAGCAAAGTAAGCTGTCTCAAGCGCAACGTAATTTGGCACGGACTACTTTACGTGCTCCATTTGACGGCTATGTTAATGAGGTGATGTTAGAGCAGGGTGACCGGGTCAGTCTTAATGCGCTCGCTCTGACAGTAGTCGATACCAGTGCTTATGACCTACAGTTGCAATTGCGAGGCAAATTATTGAGTGGCCTATCTTTGGCACAAGAGGTCACGGTAGATGTTGCTGGTTATCAATATGACGCTACAGTGATTGCATTACAGCCAGATCCAGACTTGGACACTAATACACACGAACTACGGTTACGTTTGCAGGGTGAGGGTTTGCGCTCAGGTATGCTAGCGGCAGCCAATTTGCCACATCAGCGATTAAACCAAGTGCTTACTATTCCTAGTGCCGCTGTCTTGAGCCTACGTGGTGAGAGCTATGTTTTTGTTTACAACGAAGGGTTAGTTCATCGCAATTTAGTTCAGCTAGGTAAGCGTGTAGGGCAACAAGTGCTGGTGCTTGAAGGTTTGCAGGCGGGGCAAGCAGTAGTCGCTAGAGATATTGTCTCACTGCGTGATGGACAAGCGGTTGTCTTTGAGTAAGGCATAGCTATGGGTATTATTCAGTTTTCCATTCGTAATTCGCTGGTTGTTAATCTCTTCCTCCTTATTGTTGTTATTGCTGGTGCCTTAGCCTGGACTAATCTACCTCAGGAAATGTTTCCGGTGGTCGATCTTGACCGTGTTCGTGTCACAACAGAATTTGAAGGTGCACCTCCTGCTGAGGTCGAAAAGCAGATCACACTAGTTATTGAAGAAGAGCTAGAAAGTCTGCCAGATATTGATTTGGTCACTTCTGAAAGCTCTGAAGGGCTGTCTAAAATTGAGATTCAGCTCAAGCCAGATACCGATGTCGATGATTTTCTGATTGAAGTTCGAGCCTTGGTTGATGCCATCAACGACCTGCCAGAAGAAGCTGAAACAGCAACAGTAAGCCGTCTGAAAACACGTTTCCCAGTGATTAGTTTGGCTCTCTATGGCGATATTCCACCTGGACTTTTATACGCTACTGCAGAGGATGTCAGGCGCGATATTCTGGCATTACCTGGTGTTGGTAGTGTCGGTATTGCAGGGGATAGAGATTGGGAGTTATGGATTGTGGTTGATCCACAACACCTAGCTGCACGGGCAATTACTCTAGAGCAGGTGCAACAGTCGATACGAGCTAATTTAAGAGATTTGCCTGGTGGTTCGGTGCAATCTTCTGAAGGCGATATTTTGCTACGGGGTATGGGTGTAGCCAATAGTGTTGAGGCAGTCGAACGCTTAGTCATACAAAGTGAGATTGGTGGCGGCCAGTTGATGCTGGGAGAGGTTGCTGAAGTTCAGTTACGGCTACAAGAAGAACAAACATTGGGACGCTTTAATGGTGCTCCCTCAATTAACTTAACCATTACCAAAACAGCTAAGGCTTCGACCATTGATATCGCTGCTGCTGTCCGAACCTATACAGATGAAATCAGAGCAAGCTTGCCGCTAGGGATTGAGGTTGGGTTATTTAGTGATCTTTCGGTGTACGTTAAAACACGTTTAGATACGGTTAAGTCCTCTGGCCTGATTGGCTTGATCTTGGTCTTAGCTTCGCTCTACTGGTTCTTAAATTTCCGTGTCGCCTTTATTACTGCTTTGGGTATTCCCGTATCATTCTTGATCGGTGTGATCTTGATGTATTACCTGGGCTACACCATCAATATGATCTCTTTATTTGCCTTCTTGATTGCCCTAGGCATGATTGTCGACGATGCGATTATTGTGACTGAGAATGTCTATCGGCACATCGAAAATGGTGTCGCTCCTAGACAGGCGGCGAGAATTGGTTCGGCAGAGGTGTTTTGGCCAATCGTGGCATCGACTACCACGACAATTGCTGCATTCATGCCGATGTTTGGCATTACCGGAACCATGGGTAAGTTTATTGAAGTGATCCCTATCGTGGTGACGGTCACATTGATTGGTTCTCTGATTGAGGCCTTTGTGATCTTGCCAGCCCATGCTGCCGATTACCTGCGGCTAAAGAAGGAAAAGAAAAAGAGTAGGTTTTGGTCTCAGGGCTTACAGCGTTATTTATCGGTACTTCGTTGGTCGTTGCTTAATCGCTATATTGTCTCTATAGGCACCTTGGCTATCCTCGCTATCTTCCTCACCTATGCTGCTACTCGGTTACCCTACAATCAATTTGGTAGCGTTGAGACAGGCCAATTCATGGTTAACATTGAGGCGCCTAATACCTACAGTTTGGATGACTCAGCACTATTAGCTGAAACAATCGAAGAACGCATTCTGTCATCCATGGATGAACAGCAAGAGCTTAAGTCGATGTTAACGAATGTGGGTGTTACCTTAATTGACTTCAATCGTCTGAAGATGGGTAGCCACTACATTCAAATTATTATTGATCTAGAAAAAGCCGCACCTAAAGGCTTTATTGAAAACTATGTCTCACCGGTGGTGAATCTAAAATTCAGTACTGAGGGTACGCGTAGTCGTAGCACGGAAGAGGTGATTAATCAGATCCGTATGCAGTTACAGGATATTGCCGGTGTTCAACGCTTTTCTATCCTGCGTCCACAGGGTGGGCCAGCGGGGTCTGATATTGAGGTTGGTGTGAGTGGCGATAACATTGATCGTCTGATCGCGCTTTCTAGTGAGGTGAAACAATTTCTACGTCAGTTACCTGGGGTTCAGGATGTACAGCAAGATTTAGAGCCGGGTAAATTAGAGTATCAATATAGCTTGAATGAGCGGGGCCGTGAGTTAGGCCTAACGCAACAACAAATATCAAATGCCGTACGAACCGGTTATGTTGGATTAGAGCTGGAACATGTGAGTTGGGATAACGAGCGTTATCCAGTGCGCCTGATCTATCCGGATCAACTACGCAAAGATGGTAGCACCTTGATTAATTTGCCGATCACCTTACCTTTGGGTGAGACGGTTTATTTAGGTGAGGTGGCGGATATTACTCTGTCTCGCGGACTGGGCACCATCCTGCGCCGAGATGCTGAACGCTTGGCGTTGGTTACGGCCGAGGTTGATACTGCAGTGACAACACCAATGGAAGTGAATGCCCTGGTTGAGCGTCAATTTAGTGATCGGTTTAAAAATGACCCTAATTATGAGCTGCTATTCTTAGGTGAGAAAAAAGAGGCCAATGATTCGTTCAAAGATGTCTTTAGTGTTTTAATTATTTCGTTAGCGATAATCTTCTTTATCCTGGCTACCTTATTTAAATCAATACTCGATCCTTTCGTTATCATGTTGGCGATCCCGTTTGGTATTGTTGGTGTGATTATCGGTCATATGTTGTTTAACTATAATCTGCAATTCTTATCGATGATTGGCTTCCTTGCGCTAACTGGTATCGTAGTAAATGATTCACTGATTCTGGTCGACTTTGCAAAGAAACGCCGAGCACAAGGCATAGCCTGTGTGGAGGCCTTGATCGACGCTGGGCGTACACGTATTCGTCCAATCTTACTCACCACAGTGACTACCTTCCTTGGTATCTCACCACTAATCTTCTTTGCTAGTGGGCAAACTGCATTCTTATCACCGATGGCGATTAGCTTGGGCTTTGGCCTGATTTTTGCGACCGTATTAATCTTGCTAGTAGTGCCTTGTTTTTACATGGTGGCAGATGATTTTAGAAACTTTTTACAACGCCTAAGGGCGCCTGCAACCGGGTTTGAGCAAGATAAGCCAGAAATCTGAAAAAACGCCATGTAACTGTTATATTGGCGACTTTATTAGGCTAGTGGCATACCAAAATGAAACTCACTGCAGAAGAATTTCTAAATCAGCAGCACAAGGCGATCACCTTGCTTGGCATGTCAGGTGTGGGTAAGACCACGCTTTCAAACAAATTAGATCGTTCACGATGGTTCCATTATTCTGGTGACTATCGTATTGGAACAAAGTATCTCGAAGAGCCGATCCTCGACAATATCAAAGCCAAGGCCATGCGTATCGACTTTTTGGCCGATCTGCTGCGTTCAGACTCGATCTATATCTGTAACAATATTACAGTGAATAACTTAGAGCCGGTGTCGACTTTTCTAGGTAAGTTGGGAGATGAGCAGCTGGATGGATTGAGTTTGGATGAGTTTAAATATCGCCAGCAGCTACATTGCCAAGCCGAGATCTTTGCGATGTTGGATGTACCTGCCTTTATGGATAAGGCTGTGAATATTTATGGTTATCCAAATTTCTTAAATGATGCTGGCGGTAGTCTCTGTGAGCTGAATGATGAGGAGGTGTTTGAAACCCTCTCAGAAAACAGTTTGATTCTCTATATTCGTGCGGATGAAGAGCATGAAGAGACATTATGTCAGCGTGCGATCAGTCATCCTAAGCCGCTGTATTTTCAAGAACAGTTTTTAGATAAGCATCTTGCTCAGTATCTTGAAGAGAATAATCTGAAGCAGGCAGGTGAAATAGTGCCTGACGAATTTAGCAGCTGGATCTTTCCAAAATTACTAGAGCATCGTAAGCCACTGTATGAATCTATTGCGCAGAAATACGGTTATACCGTAGAGCTGCATGAGATTGCTCAGGTACGCGATGAAAAAGACTTCATGGATCTTGTCTGTGATGCGATTAATCGCAAGTAATTCATAATTTTATTTAGTGTATTTAGTAGTTATAGCTCATGCCCTTAGTCCAGCATAATTCTTTACCCAGTATTGATCGTATCGCCCAAGAAGGGGGTGCAGTCTGCAGTCCTGATCAATGTCAGATGGATCTGCCGAGTTTGCGTATTGGCTTTTTAAATATGATGCCAGATAAAGCGTTACTAGCGACTGAGCGTCAGTTCTTACGCTTGCTGGCAAGTCACGACCAACTAAATTGCTACTTCTTACCATTTACTATTGCAGGCATTGAACGTGAAGATGAAGCCTTGCAGCATGTGCAAACTTACTACCAAAGTTTTGAACAAATTCAGCAGGGTAATTTAGATGCCTTGATTATCACTGGTGCTAATGTGACACAGGCAGTGTTAGCGCATGAATCGTTTTGGCAACCTTTAGAAGAGGTTTTATTGTGGGCGCAACAGAATGTGAATTCTACACTGTGTTCTTGTCTTGCTACGCATGCGGCCGCTAAGGTTTTCTACCAGTTGGATCGGCATCATCTAGGTACTAAGTGCTGGGGTGTTTTTGAGCATCAAGTGGTGTCTCCTGAGCATCCATTGGTGGCTGGTGTCGCAGCTCGATTTGATATGTGTCATTCCCGCTTTAACGATATCTCACAGCAGCAATTTGCACAGGTTGAGGTTGAGGTTTTGGTGCAAAGCATGGATGTTGGTGTGCAGCTTGCGAGTGATGCGGATATGCGTATGGTCTTTTTTCAAGGACACCCAGAATACGATGACATTAGTCTACTGAAGGAATATAAGCGTGAGATATTTGCCTATCTCAATCAGCAGTGTGATGAGTATCCGCCACTGCCCGCTGCTTATTTTGACCTACAGAGTCAGCAACTCTTACAGGAATATAAAGAGGCTGTCTTAGCGCAGCCACGCAGTAATAGTCTGATTGAATCCTTCCCTGATCAGGCGTTGAGCCCCAGCGTGACTCACCCTTGGCGTCAACCGGCATTACAGATATTTCGAAATTGGCTAGACTGCATACAGAAGCAGCATAAGCCAGTCTAGAATAGACGACATGTGCGCACGCGTTAAAGTCTCCAAAACTGCTGCGATAAAAAGTTTGTTAGCCGATATGGGATTCTCGACCGAGAGCCTTGCTGAGCACTTGTTTGAGATCAACAAGGGCGAGCAACTTTTCCCTTATTACAAGCCATTAGCAGCATTGTTTGTTGATAGTCAAAGCAGTATGGATTTGGCCTTAATGAACTGGGGCTGGCAACGTCCTTGGGATGAATCTAAGCGCTTATTTAATGCACGTAAATGTAGCGCTAAGGGTCAAAGTATTTGGCAGAGTAAAGTATGGGGTGAGGCAATTCGTCAACGGCGCTGTCTGTTACCGATTGATTGTTTTTATGAGTGGGATCAAAACTTCCCTCGTGGCAAACGACCACGTTATCGAATTGAGCCTGGCCAGCGTGAAGTGATGTCGTTAGGTGCAATCTATGAGATCAATCATGTAGGTGAGTTTTGCTTGTCTGTCTGTACCACAGAACCAAATGACAGCATGCAGCAGATACATCATCGTATGCCAGTGATGATTGAGCCCGAGCAGGCACAGGAGTGGTTATTTAGTGAGGATCAGCATGCGATTGATCATCTGATGCAACCTAGTGCAGAAAAGCAGATCCAGCTTATTTGTGAAAACAGTTTGACTGAGTCAAGCGGTAATCAGTCTGCTGATGAACATAATAGATCAGAAGCTGAAGGAAGGCCGTATACCCTGCCTTTGTTTTAAGGTGCAGTGATATAGCAGAGTTTAAGTAGGATTTAGTTGAGCTTAGTGAGGGCTGGTCTATACTCGATTAAAAGTAATAAAGTGCTTTGTTATTTGGTAAAACGAAAGCTCATAAATAGACAAAGGAAAATAACATAAGGTGGCTCGAAGGATTGCAATAGGAGACCAACGCCTTGAATCTGAGGTGTTTAATCGGCGCGCAGTAGCCGCCGTTATTTTGGTTTTTATAGCCTGTAGCATACTGTTGTTTCAACTTTATGGCCTGCAAGTCACGCAGTACGCACATTATCAAACCCGCTCTGATGATAATCATGTGCGATTACAATCAGTAGCACCTATGCGTGGTTTGATTCTAGATCGTGATGGCGTGTTATTGGCTGATAATCAGCCGAGTTATCGTTTGGTGGTCACTCCTTCACGCGCTGGTAATATCGATGCCTTATTAGGGCAGCTCAGTGAGTTTATTGAGTTTGATGACCGTGAGCTAAGGCGCTTCAATAGGGTTATCTTAGGACGGCAATCATTCCAACAGACACCGCTTAAATTTAATCTTAGTAATCAAGAGTTAGCGCTATTTGCAGTTAAACAGCATCAGTTTCCAGGCGTTGAAGTGTTAGCTACTTCCACACGCTACTATCCGCAACACGAATACTTTACGCATACCTTGGGCTATGTCGGGCGGATGAACCGGACAGATCAACAGCGCATGGATGCAAAAAATTACCGCGCAACAACGCATATTGGTAAGTTGGGTCTAGAAAAGTACTATGAAGATATCCTGCATGGAGAGGTTGGTTACCAGCATGACGAGATCAATGCACAGGGGCGACGCCAGCGAGTGCTTAGAACAGAGCAGGCAAAGTCAGGAGTTGATCTAAAACTCTCTTTAGTTACAGAAGTGCAAAAAGTAGCGACTAATGCGCTTGGCTCACGACGTGGCGCTGTTGTTGCTATAGATCCTAATAATGGTGATGTATTAGCCTTCGTTAGTATGCCGAGTTTTGATCCTAACCTGTTCGTCAATGGTATTAGTCAAAAGGCTTATTCTGAACTTCGCTTAAACTCTGATCGGCCGTTGTTTAATCGTGCATTGATCGGACAATATCCTCCCGGTTCTACAGTTAAGCCAGTGATCGCCTTAGCGGCATTAGAAAGTAATCAGATCAATGCTGAAAATACGATCTTTGCGGGTCCTTATTTTCAGATTCCAAAACAGTCACGTCGATACCGCGATTGGAAAAAAGGTGGTCATGGCAGAGTTGACCTAAAGTTGGCGCTAGCACAATCCTGTGATGTTTATTTCTACAAGCTGGGGTTCGCCATGGGTATCAAGCCCATGCATGACATGCTCACACGCTTTAACCTAGGGGATAAACTGGGATTGGATACCATGGGTGAGGCCCGTGGACTGGTGCCCAGCGCTGCATGGAAGAAGCGCATTCATGATGAGGCTTGGTACCCAGGTGAATCTGTTATTACTAGTATTGGCCAAGGCTATTTACTGGCGACGCCTTTACAATTGGCACAGATGACGGCACGTCTTGCGATGAATGGCTTGGGCTATAAACCACGATTTGTTATTGCTCAACGTAAAACTAAAGAAGACGGCTTTGCCCCGTTGGAGCCGACAGTCTTGCCGTCGATTGATCTTAAACAGCAGGAACATTGGCAGCAGGTACTCAGCGGTATGCGTGCTGTGGTCAATGGTAGAACGGGTACCGCACGTAATATTTCAAGGGGTGCCCGTTATGATATAGCTGGGAAATCAGGGACTGCCCAAGTTATTGGTATTGCACAAAATGCTGAATATGAAGAGGCAGATATTGCGCAACACTTACGTGACCATGCCCTGTTTATTGCCTATGCCCCGGTTGACCAACCTAAAATTGCAGTTGCAGTCATTGTTGAGAATGGGGGTAGTGGTAGCCGTGTAGCAGCCCCGATAGCGCGCAAAGTGATGGATGCTTATCTATTGAAGGGGATGACTGATGGCCCATAATGTAAACAGCCTCACAGCGCGACCAATATGGTTAATCTACCAATTCTTTAAGTTAGATGGGTTGTTATTCACCGCGCTAGTACTATTGAGCCTATCTGGGCTGATGGTTTTATATAGTGCGAGTGGTGGTGATATAGCCTTGGTTCAACGTCAAGCTCTGCGGTTGGCAGTCGGCTTTATCGGTCTCTTAGTGATGGCACAAATCCCTATTGATAAGCTCCGTGCTTGGTCAATAGTGCTTTATGTGGTTGGACTGGTTTTATTGTTTTTAGTATTAGTTGCTGGTGACTCTGCCAAAGGCGCACAGCGTTGGCTGAGCTTCGGAGTGATTCGGTTCCAACCATCTGAGGTGATGAAGATTTGGGTGCCGATGATGATGGCTTTTTATTTTTCTACAAGGCTTATACCGCCCAAACTAAAAGATGTAGTAATTGGTTTTGTGCTGTTAGCAATACCAGCAGTATTGATTTTAAAACAACCTGATTTGGGGACTGCAATTTTAGTGACCAGCTCAGGTCTATTTGTCATCTTTCTTGCAGGTTTGCGTACGCGTGTAATTATGAGTTTGATTGCTATCGGTATAGCCGCGGCTCCAATCATTTGGTTCAAGCTGCATGATTACCAGCGTACGCGTATTTTGACCCTGCTTAATCCAGAGAGTGATCCGCTAAATGCGGGCTATCACATTATCCAATCGAAGATAGCGATTGGCTCAGGAGGTATTTATGGGAAAGGTTGGCTTAACGGTACACAGTCACGTCTAGATTTCATTCCCGAGCGATCAACAGATTTCATTTTTTCAGTGTTTACAGAAGAGTTTGGCTTCTTGGGTGCTGTGGTGCTTATTCTTGCCTATCTCTTCATTGTAATGCGCGGTTTAGTCATTGCAGCAAACGCCCAAAGTAACTATGCAAAATTGCTGGGAGGCGCTATTAGCCTGTCATTTTTCTCCTATGTATTTGTTAATATAGGGATGGTTACTGGGCTGTTGCCAGTGGTCGGTGTGCCGCTGCCATTAATTAGCTACGGAGGTACCTCTATGGTAACGTTATTAACTATGTTCGGTATCTTAATGTCGATTCATTCTCACAAAAAGTTGTTAGGAAATTGAAAAAAATTAGCTACCTTCTATATCTCGTAATAAGCCTTACAAATGTGGCCGCTGCGGAAACCTATATTGAGCGCGATGACGTGCAACAATTTATAGACCGTATGGTGACTGATCATCAATTTACACGTGCTGAATTAGAGCCGATCTTTGCTGCTATTGAAGTGCAGCCTAAAGTGTTGAAATCGATCAAGGCGCCAGCTGAAAAGAAAAAGCAATGGCATCAATACCGCGCAATCTTTGTTACTGAAAGACGGATTTCTGAAGGCATTGATTATTGGGATATACACTCTGAAAAGTTTAAAGCTGCTGAAGCTGAGTACGGAGTGCCGGCTGAAATTATTCTTGCGGTCATGGGTGTTGAAACCTACTACGGTCGTCGTACAGGAAGGCACCCAGTGCTCGATAGCTTAGTTACCTTAGGCTTTGATTATTCTAAGCGTGGTAAGTTTTTTCGTAGTGAGTTGAAACATTTTCTTTTGCTTTGTCGCGAAGAGGGCCTGCCACTAAAGAAACTTAAAGGGTCTTATGCTGGCGCCATGGGTAAGGGGCAATTTATTTCTAGTAGTTATCGGCATTATGCGGTTGATAAAGATGGTGATGGCCGCCGTGATCTATGGAATAGCCATGATGATGCAATTGCGAGTATCGCGAATTATTTTGCTAAACATGGCTGGCGTACAGGGCATCCCATTACACAAGAAATGAAGACTACTGCCGCAGAGGATAGTATCGAGCATGGTAACAAGCTTAAGCCTAAATTTAGTATGGATGAAATGATGGCCCAAGGGTTTAGTGTTGAAGCAAGTCAGGCGGGCCCTTATTCATTAGTCTCTTTGCAAAATAAAAAGGCTAGAGAGTATTGGTTAGGACATCATAACTTTTATGTCATCACTCGCTATAATCACAGCGCTATGTATGCCATGGCTGTTTACCAGTTAAGCCAAGAATTAAAAAAACGAATCGATCTTAACGCTAAATAAGTGTGCCATCAGTAATGAATAAAGCTCAGATATCAGCTGCCTTCCTATGCTTGTTGTTAATTACCTCCTGCTCCTCACCATTGAGCAAGAAGACATCAAGAGATGCAGCGCCAAGAAAGCCATCGCAAGCCCGTATAGATAATGCAAAAGAAGCTGTACCGAAGGTTGAGCGTAAGAGTAAATATGGCAACCCAAAATCTTATGTCGTATTTGGTAAGCGTTACTATGTGAAAGATAGCGCCAAAGGTTATGTCGAGGAGGGTATCGCGTCTTGGTATGGGACGAAATTTCATGGTCGTCGTACATCAAGTGGTGAAGCCTATGATATGTACGCGATGACAGCAGCACATAAGACCCTGCCTCTACCGACCTATGCCCGAGTGACTAATCTGGATAATGGGCGCTCAGTAATCGTTAAAATTAATGACCGCGGTCCATTCCATCAAGACCGTATTATCGATCTCTCTTACAGTGCGGCCATTCGTCTTGGTACAGTGAAGACTGGGACTGGCCGAGTTGAAGTTGTAGCCCTGGATCCAAGAAATTATGTAAGACAGGCACAAGCGCAGCCGAGTGAGGCTGATATTGAGATACAAGCTCTAGAGCAAGATGAGCAGTTAGTTGTGCCTAAAACCTATGTGCAGATTGGTGCTTTTTCTTCGGCTGTTAATGCTGAGTCCCTACGCAAGAGTTTTGCCGATAATGGTATCGATAATATTGCGGTTTATGAGTCAGTGGCAGCAGATAAAGTTATACATAAAGTACAGATCGGTCCGCTGGACTCAGCGCAAGAAACCGACTTGGTAGTGCAGCAATTGAGTGAGTTAGGGCAGTATGAATATAAGATAATTATTAAGTAAGCTAGGTTGTTAATGGCAAAGAGCTATCACGGCACCTAGTTTAGAAGTTGAAATTAATATTCAGCCCAGGGGTTCCTCGGCGAAATAATCAAACAGAGATTGAATCATAATGATGAAGCGTATTTTTTCTATATCAGCCCTGCTGATGGTGCTAAACAGTATCGCCTCAGCGGTTAATATACCTGTGCCTGAAGCACCAGATATTAACGCCAGCGCTTATATTTTGATGGACCACAACACCGGTAAGGTGGTGGCTGAAAAAAATGTGGATGAGACTAAAGACCCAGCGAGTATCACTAAGCTGATGACCGCCTATGCCATCTATGCTGCACTTGAGCGTGGTGATATCAGTCTCAACGATGATGTTCTCATTAGTGAGAAGGCGTGGCGTGCCATTGGTTCGCGTATGTTTATAGAAGTGAATAAACGCGTTAATTTGGATCTGCTGCTACAAGGACTCATTGTACAATCAGGCAATGATGCCAGCATTGCTTTGGCTGAACATATCGCTGGAGACGAGGCGAGCTTTGCCGATTTAATGAACCATACGGCGCAGCAATTAGGTCTGAAAAATACACACTTTGTTAATGCAACAGGTTTGACTGATCCAGGGCACTATACGACAGCGCGTGATATTGCATTACTGAGTAGTGCCATCATTCGTGATTTTCCAGAAGAATATAAACGTTATAAGCAAAAGCAATTTACGTATAACGGTATTAAGCAGTATAACCGCAATAAACTTCTGTGGCGTGATGCAACAGTAGATGGTCTAAAAACTGGACATACAGAAGCAGCTAAATTTTGTTTAGCCTCTTCTGCTTTGCGTGAAGATATGCGTTTGATCTCAGTTGTTTTGGGTGCACCAACTAAAGAAGCTAGGGCAACTCAATCACAATCTCTATTGAACTATGGCTTCCGTTTTTATAAGACAAATACGCTCTACACTGCAGGCCAGCAGCTGATCGAAAAACGTGTTCGCTTTGGTGTTGAGAAGCAACTGTCTTTGGGTGTTGCTGAAGATATTCTAATAACCACTGCGCGTAGTCATTATAAAAATATTAAGCCCAGTATAGAGTTAGCCAGCGAAATTATAGCCCCTATCAGTAAAGGTCAGGTGCTTGGTACTGTGCGTATTCAATTGGGTGATGAAACCTTAGCAGAGTATCCGTTGGTTGCCTTGCAGGATATTGCTGAAGGTAGTTGGTGGCAGAAATTGATGGATCGTTTCTCTGGGATGACTGAGTGAGTACAGCTTATCTAAACGGTGATTATAAACCGCTAGATGATTGCCAGGTTTCAGTATTAGATCGTGGCTTCATCTTCGGTGATGCGGTTTATGAGCTGATCCCATTTTATGTGCAAAATGCCTTTCGCCTAGAGGCCCATCTTAAGCGACTGAAGCGTAGCCTTGCTGAGATTGGAATCAATAATCCGCATACAGATGAGCAATGGCAGACTATTGTTGAGCGGCTAATTGCACAGCAAGATGAGGCTAATGGTTCTGTTTATATTCAAGTTACACGTGGTGTTGCACGACGTGATCATGCATTCCCTACAGATACTTTAGCTACCGTCTTTGTAATGCTGGCTGCGTGGCCGGCAGCAATTGAGGGTGCTTTAGATAAAGGTCTGTCAGTAGTCACAGCAGATGATATTCGCTGGAACCGTTGTGATGTTAAGAGTACTAGCTTATTAGCCAATGTGTTGATGAAGCAAAAGGCCTTGGAGAGTGATGCACATGAAGCGATCATGATTCGTGAAGGAAAAGTCCTAGAAGGTTCAGCAACAAATACTTTTATTGTGTATCAAGGTGCGATCCTGACTGCGCCTAAAGATCATTTGATCTTGCCTGGTATTACACGAGATGTTGTGGTCGAATTAATTCAAGCCTTAGGATTACCTTTCATCGAGCAGGCGGCCAGTCTGCAACAGTTACAGCAGGCGGATGAGGTTTGGTTAACCAGCTCAACAAAAGAATGTTTAGCGGTTACTGAAGTTGATGGTCAGCCGGTTGCTGATGGTCAGCCTGGGCCGCTATGGCGTCAGGTTTATGATGCCTTCCAACTGCAGAAATAGGGAGTAATACGTGGCAAAAAATAATGGCGACGGAGCAATTTCAGAAGAAGATATTAAAGGCTTAACCTATCCCTGTGAGTTTCCATTAAAAATGTTTGGTAAAAACGATCCAGCTTTTATACCTGCGGTTGATGGGGTTATCTTGAAGTATGTTCCTAAGCCCGACTGGATTAGTAGCAAGCAAAATATCAGTAGTAATGGTAACTATCTAAGTTATACCGTGGTTATATGGGCACGTACTCGGCTGCAGTTAGATGAAGTCTGTGCTGCGGTGACAGTCTGTCCAGCGGTCCTTATGGCGATATAAAACCAGCTGAAAGTGACTTACTAAAAGCCGCGTTCCAAAATAGCATGCTGTGCTTCATGCAAGCGTGTTGCAGTACCGATATCAAACCAAGCACCCGAATGTAAGGTGGCATTTATGCGCTGTTGTGTAATTGCTTCACGTAGGCACACGCTCATAGCAAACACGCGCTCGCGTTGTTTAAAGATGTTAGGCCGATAATAACCAATCCCAGCATAGGTGTAGCGTTGATCACCACTTAGTGCCAGTTCGTTGGCAGTGAAATCACCATTTAAATGATGGGCTGGATTCTCTACTACAAATAAATGGGCATCTTGTTCTGCCAGAACAAAGTGTGGATCAAATGGAATATCACTAAAGATATCGGCACTGATCACTAAGAAAGGGTCTTCACCGATTAAGGGCAGGGCATTGGCTATACCACCACCAGTTTCTAATACCTCATCACCTTCATCGGAATATTGGATATCCAAACCATAGTGATTGCCATTGCCTAGCTGGTCACGTAACTGCTGTCCCTTGTAAGCTAAATTGATAATGACAGTCTTAAAGCCAGCATTCGCTAAGCGTTCAAGATGGTATTCAATCAAGCGTTTACCACCAAGTCGAACTAAAGGCTTTGCAATATGATCGGTTAGTGGGCGCAAGCGGCTACCGCGACCAGCAGCGAGTATCATGGCTTTCATAGTGCGGCATCCATTTTATTTTTTGCTAGTTGCACGATCTGCAGCAGCGGTTGTAACTCCTCATAGCCCTGTGCAACCTGTTCGATATAAGTGAGGGTGCGTGGAATATCATTCAGATAAGCAGATTTATGATCGCGATAATTCAGGCGACAAAAGATACCACTGGCTTTTAGGTGACGTTGTATCCCCATCCAATCAAACCAGCGTTGAAAGTGTTGACGGTCAACTCCTAGTTGCTTGGCGATCGGCTGATAAAAAGCATCTAGCCAGGCCTCAATCTGTGACTGCGGCCAACAGATATAGCAATCACGTAAGAGTGAGACCAAGTCATAGCTAATGGCACCACAGACAGCATCTTGATAATCGATTAGACCGATCTGGTCTTTACCCTCAGGTGTGTCCAATAACATGAGATTACGTGAATGGAAGTCTCGGTGCACAAAGACCTGAGGTTGTTCTAAGGCGCTGTCTGCAAGTAGTGTGAAGATGCACTTCAGTTGTGCCTGCTGATCGACATTCAATGTGATGTTTAGATGGCGTTGCAATAACCAGTCGGGGAATAACTGCATCTCAGTCAGTAGGCGTTCACGATCATAGTGTGGCAAGCTATCAGCAGGCACTTGATGTAAATCATGCAGGCTATTAATAGCTGTTAGGTAATGATGGTTTACATTACTTGCATCTAATTCACTCAGTAGTAGACGGTCGCCAAAATCGCTGAGCAGCATAAAACCCTGTGTCTCATCAATAGCGATAATTTCTGGTACGCATTGCTTATATTGGCTTAATAATTGAGTGCAATGCACAAAGGCATCGTTGTTTTCATGACTGGGTGGTGAGTCAACCGCAATGATGGTCTTGTCAGTAAGTATGACGCGGTAATAGCGGCGAAAACTGGCGTCTGCAGAAACAGTGTCTAAGCTGAACTCGGTCTTAAGTTGGCTGACTAACCAGGCATGTAATTGCTCTAAACGGGGATCACCATGGATGTCGGTGGCAGCCAAGACTAAACAATACTCTTGATTAATATGCGCGAATTACGCTGATAGTTATAAGCCTTCTGCTTAGCTATGGGCAGCTTTTTAATCGCCTGTGTTTGATAACCCTGCTCATGGAACCAATGTAAGGCCTTGGTGGTTAAGACCAAGATATGTTGTAGGCCCTGAGCCTGTGCCTTTTGTTCTACGTGCTTAATAAGGCGACTACCATGACCTTCTTTTTGAAAATCAGGGTGGACTGCAAAGCAGGCGACCTCGGCATAGACGGAATCGTTAATCTGCTGCAAGGTGGCACAGGCAATCACAAAACCATCACGCTCAATCACATCATAGCTATGGATGTCACGTTCAATCTGTTCTTCACTACGGCTAACCAAACTACCAGATTCTTGTGAGGGCTTAATCAGAGACATAATGCCACCGACATCTTCAATCGTTGCTGGACGGATATCATCGTAGTCATCAGCACTGATTAGTGTGCCACAACCAGCATGGCTAAATAGCTCATGTAATAGCGCACCGCGTACTGTGGTGCTTAGCAGGTGTACACGAGGCACGTGGCTCAGGCAGGTGTCAATCGCCAGATTAATATAACGGCGTACTATGCTGCTGATAGATTTACGGCGTTGTAATAAATTCTGTGCCTGATTCAGGTTCAAATGTTTTAAACGTTGTCCTCGGCTCGCTTGTAGAGTTTTCTCATCCATCATGAAAATGAGCTTATCGGCAGGCATGCTGGTGGCTACTGCCACCGCAACATTCAGTGCATCGATATAAAAGTACTCGCCACTAGGCGAATATGCAGTTGGTGAGAGTAAGACAATATTATTGGCTGACAACTGTGCTTGAATTGCATCACTGTCGACGCGGCGCACCTCGCCATAATGTTGGCTATCCACACCATCAATAATACCGGCTGGTTTGGCATGGATGAAGTTGCCTGAAACCACGCGCAGCTTCATTCCAGCCATTGGCGTATTAATTAAGCCAGCAGAGAATAAAGATTCTAATTGGGTACGTTGTGCCGCGATCTCGCTTTGCAGTGACTGCATGCGTGCAGCATCAACACAGTTAGGGCCCTCAGCTAGTTCGATACCAGCGGCATAGACTAGGACAAGTTTGATGCCGAGGGTATGTAATAAGGCTAAATCTTGAACCAATTCAGACAGTTTTCCAGACTCTGCGGTTGCACGCGAGATGGTGACGACAAAGACCCTGCCTTGATGGGCATAGATATAGGGCGCCGCACTGCGGAAAGTGTCGATATTAAATGGATCCATGACTGTCTATATAAGTATGAGTAGGGGAAGTGCCTAGTACCTTCACTATTATCTTTAATTTTTAGTTTATATCCGAATTCTGTGGATAGTATCAGATCAGGCCTATGGTAAGATAGATCGATAGTTTGCGTGCACCAGCCTGGTAGTATCTGGATTGGATGCAGCCAGCGATACGAATAATATTATGGAGCTAGGTCCCGTCTATGAATTTTAGTCACACTGCAATTTCAAACAGCTTGAAAGCGGCCATTTTGGCCTCAGTTTTGGGCTTGGTTATTATCTCTGGCAGCGCCTTTGCTGACGGCAAAAAGCGCGATATCCCAGGCATTACTCACGCTGTTGTGTATGAAGTCCCAGAGAATATTGGTGACCTTTCACAGCAAGAACTAGAGCAATTGCTAGAGCGTGGTAAAGCCAGTCTTAGCGCCTTGCGAGCAGATACAGAAGCACCTGCTAAAGCAGAACAGAAGATGTTTGCTGAATTGATGCGACATGATCTTGTTCGTCTTAAGATTGGTGATGTTATCAAGGAGATGGTTGATAACTATGGCGTTGAAGGTGAGTTTGCGAAAAAGCTGATGGGCTATCGATCAACCTTTATGGTTGATTTGTTGGCAGAACGTAACAATGTGCATAATCTGCAAGATTACCCCGCGTATGACTTTCGCTTTACAGCGGTCTACATGTCGTTGTTGTTTGCCTTTCAAGAACACCCTGAGTTCTACAAAATGCTCAGAGCGGATATGGATTCAGAGACCTCACCTATCGGTGAGTACCGTAAGGTACTTGACCATTCATTTGCTCAAGTCGAACAAGCACGTAAAGAGATGGATGCAGTACATAATGTTGAAGACCTAGAAAAGGTTATCGAAGCCTTAAATCAAGAGCTAGTTAGCCGCAAAGGTTAAAGCCATAATGGTCGCTTAGCAGGCTCTGCTAGGCGACCATGCTTTATCTAATCTATTTCCTGGTCTAGTTCTTTGGGCCATTCCATTACAATCCCTTATGAGCAGTTCACTGTGACATTCTGACACAGTGTTTTAGACGCCCGCTTGCAGTAAACTGAAAGTCTAAGTAATCGACAACTAAGCAGAAGAAAATGTTCTCTATTTGGTTCAGCACAAAGATACGTAACCCCCTGCAAATATTGGTGACCTTTCGTTCAGTCGCCATCCTCGGGCAGATAGTCGCCGTTAGCTTGGCTCAGCTGGTGTTTAACTTTCCCCTGAATATAGTCGGTATCGTTAGTGTGTTACTGAGTATGAGCATGATTAATCTCTATACTTGGCAAGTGGCAAAGACGGTAGCAGAGGCCTCTTCTTTAGTTATCTTCGCTCAGTTACTGATTGATCTCGCTGCATTAACCGCTATCTTCTATTTCTCGGGTGGCGCAACTAATCCATTTGTTTCAATGTACTTATTGCCACTAGCGATGGGTGCAGTTCTACTAGCTCAACAATGGGTCTGGTTTTTAACCTTGATCGGTGTTGTTGTTTATTCGCTATTGATGTGGATGTTCCCCTCAGAGCACATGCAGCATATGGGGCAGTCTTTCAACCAACATGTTATGGGTATGTGGTTGAGCTTTCTTATCAGTGCCATTGTGATCGCCTATTTTGTTTTACAAATGCGTAATGCCCTACGTGAGAAAGAAGAGCAACTAGCTATTGCTAGAGAGCAGACCATACGTGATGAAAAGCTGATCTCACTTGGTGCGCTAGCTGCTAGTACGGCGCATGAGCTAGGTACACCATTAGCCACGATACAATTGTTACTGGATGACCTGGATGAAAATGACATCAGCAGTCAACAGATAGACTTATTATTGAGTCAAGTTGCACGCTGTAAAAAAGCCTTATTTGAGATGTCGAACTTGGCTGGCAGTGAAGAAATCAAAAAAGGCGCACTGATTGAAGTGCATGAGTATTTAGAAGGGTTGATGCATGATTGGCAAAGTCAGCGACCTAATGTGAAAGTTAGTAGTCAATTGACTGGCCCTGTGACTACAGCAGTGATTGCTGAGAATGCCTTGAGTAAGGCTTTAGTCAATCTCTTAGATAACGCTGCTGATGCTTCACCAGATGCAGTGCGTGTTACGGCGCAATGGGATAAGCATAAGCTACAGCTGATGATTATTAATGAAGGTGGCAAGCTGAGTGATGAAGCCCTGAGCAAGATTGGTAGTAAACCCTTCAGTAATAAGCTTGATGGCATCGGTATTGGTGCCTTTTTGGCACATGAGATTGTGCGTCGTTTAGATGGTGAAATCGTACTAGCCAAAGGTGAGCAGGGTGGCCTGGAGACAACTATAAGACTACCCCTGCTAAAAAAAACATCAAATCAGACGGTGATGGTGGAGTCAGCTGAGTAATGACTAAAAAAATACTGATCGTTGATGACGATGAAACCTTCTGCGAGGTCTTGGCGTTGGCCCTATCAAAGCGAGATTATGATGTCAGCCGTGCACATCAAATAAAAGACGTAGAAGCTATCGAGAATTTAGCCGAATACCCCTATGCCGTGGTTGATCTGCGACTCGGTACGGAGTCAGGATTAAATGTCATTGACTATTTAATGGCTGCTAATGCCGATATGAGTATCGTTATGTTGACCGCCTACTCGAGCATTGCAACCGCGGTCGAGGCAGTGAAGAAGGGTGCGATTAATTATTTAAATAAACCGGCTAGTGTCGAAGAGATTATAGAGAAGCTTGAAAACACAGGTAGCGAGGAAGTTGCAGTAGAAGAATCTCCACTTTCTGTTCGACGCTTAGAATGGGAACATCTACAAAAAGTATTACTGGAGCATGATGGTAATATTTCTGCTGCTGCCCGTGCGCTCAATATGCATCGCAGAACGCTACAAAGAAAACTCAGTAAACGGCCAGTTAAGCACTAAGTAATTTATAGTCATATTTGACTATTTACAGTTATAACTACTTATCGTTAGGATAAGCTGTGACGTTATGCTGTGGTTTTTAAAATGTTTGGCGTCTATAGAAAAATTCGGCATTCGGAAGATTTGGAGACCCCATCAATTGCCCAAAATCTGAGATTTTATGTCTATGAGATATATACGGATCATACTTTCTATGATGTCAGGCAAGTCCTCGATAGGGCTATTGCTCTTACAGATGCGTATAGCGATGAGGAGAGGGCGCAACTGCAAGTGGTTAGGGATCGTTTTGGCCCTAGTGAAGAAGAGGTAGTATCGTCATTGATTCCAGGGCCAAATATACGTTCAGTATCAGTATATGGTTCAGATGGAGATTTAATAAGTGAACAAAGTAATCCACACTTTAACCAAGCGCTTCTAGTTGATTCTAGTACGCCCATGACGCTTCCTTCAGATGTATATATAACAGGTTTCTTACTTCCGTCAGCTAGTATTGTATTGCCAGACTCACACTATGTCGCTGGGGAAGATTATTCTGCTTGCTTCCAAGGTAGTGTTTGTGACGATGCAGGCAGTAGTGATGAGTCTTCATCCCGTCGTCGTCGAAGTACCGCTAGTGCAGATCAGATGATGATTTACCCCAGGATTCCTGTGACTGAGGCTACTGTTTCTTTACCACCATCAACTGATAGAGATTATCATATGCATCGATTAGGTAATAATCATAGTAGTAATCTTTTACCGTTGCTTCTTAGTGACAGTGGCCATGTAAGAGACAGGCGTGATACTTATGGGATGGCAGATGACGAGATATTTGTTGTTGGCGTTTGTTATCGATATCCAGTGAATGAAATTAGGCGGATCATTAATCTAACCTTTAGTACAGCGGATTGATTTAACTGGATGCAAAACATTAATTTTTTTCTGGTTTGTTAAGTTCCCTACTCAAGCCAATCAATAGATAGATGTAATTAACAAATCTTAAGGCTAAATCTTTATGCTAACTGGCAACTATTGAAGCCACTGAGAAGCCTATTTAAGAATAACTGCTTAGTTTTCCTCGCAGATCTTCCTTGCACATCCTCACGCTAACTGTTCCAATCCTTTCTTCCATTTATCCGAAGAATTTAGTATGAAAACGCAAAAAGCGATTAAAGACCGACGTTCGATCAAGTACTTTGATGCCGACCATCAGATGACGGCTGAAGAGATCGATGAAATCCTTTCCTTAGCAGCGTTGTCACCGACGGCATTTAATGTTCAACATTGGCGTTTTGTGGTGGTTGATGATCCTGAGCTACGTAAAGCGATCCGTGCCCATTCTTGGGATCAAGCACAGGTAACAGATGCATCTTTGTTATTGGTCTTATGTGCCGATCTAAAGGCATGGGAGAAGCAACCAGAGCGTTACTGGGCAAAAGCGGATAAAGAGGTTAGCGAGTTTATGTTGCCGGCGATTAAGGCCTACTACTCGACTAAGACTCGAGTGCAGCGTGATGAGGCGATGCGTTCTTGTGGTATCGCGGCACAGACGATTATGTTGGCAGCAAAGGCAATGGGTTATGACTCCTGCCCAATGGATGGCTTTGATTTTAATCGAGTGGCGCAGTTGATTCGTTTACCGCAGGATCACATCATCAGTATGTTTATTACCGTGGGTAAGGCGACTAAAAAGCCTTGGCCACGTCCGGGTCAGTTACCATTAGAAGAGCTGGTGATTAAGAATCAGTTTAATCCACGTAGTCCAAAGCCTCAGTCTGAGATTAAAACTGAGCCTATGGCTGAAGTTAGCGATGAGGTGGTGGCTGAAGTGAAACCGAAGGCCAAACCTAAGGCTAAGCCAAAGGTTAAAGCGAAAGATTAGCTTTAATTTAAAAGTTTAAACTAACAGATGAAAATATTGGGTCAGATTAAATCAATCTGACCCAAGTGATTTAATCTAAGCCCTGCGCAATTTCAAACACTTGTTTGGCATCTAGCACTTGGTCGTTGCTTTCGAATAGCTGGCCGATGCAGGCGCGGTGTAGGCGTAGTTTGAGTGCGCCGATACCGATACCACCAAAAATCTTCTTACCGAAGCGATCGGTGTTGTTATCCATCATGTCGATGCCTTCAAAGCCCAGTGGTGGGGCAGTATTGACGTCGGCTAGCACTTCTAGCGTTGGGTGCTGTTGCCAGTGGTCGGCACGGAGTAATTGGATACCAGTTTTGCCGGCACCAAAGACAATGTGTGCGCCATCTAGGGCAGCGACGATAGAATCGTCGTCAGAGGCCACCATTGGCTCCAGGTCGACATCAAACTTTTCTTTCATCAACTGACATGACTGCTTAGAACGATCAAGCTGACGCGATGTCAGGCGGACATTAGCGCCCATCATGGCGAGCATGACAGCGGCACGTTGACCGACTGGACCGGTACCAGCGAGGACGACGGCAGTCTTGCCAGCAACATCAACGTTACGCGTAATCAGTGCGACACCGGCAGCAGCGGTGGTGTTGCAACCATTGCTATCGAGCATCACTGAGACACGGAATTTCTGGAAAAAGATCTTTTGCACAGCAGCCAATAGTTCTTGCCCAGCGGCTAGGTCACTACCACCAATGAAGAGGGCAGTATTCTTCTTGTCTTTTGGTGCACGAGTGTAGATCGCGCCTTCAACTAGGGGATGACAGTTTTCAGGGGTGACACCGGCTAACTGAGTCAGCTGATCAGCACCACCATCATAGGCAACTACGGTGTCAAAGACACTGGCAATTGGGTCAGTATCAAAATGGAATAATAATTTTTTCATGGTTTTTTATACTCGTCTATCGGGCTGATTTAACCGGTCCAACCCAAGCCAGCTGCTACGCAGTTGATCGAGAGTAGTAGTGAGACCAAGGTATTTTGATCACCTTTCTTGCCATCAGCTTGGCCAGCGCGGAATTGTTTCACTAGCTTCACTTGCTCTAAGCCAACCTGCTTGATGCCATGAAGACGTGCATCCATGTTCTTACGGAAGATCGGGAAGCGCTCACAGAGGCTTTCTTCCTTGGTGATGGCCAATAACATCTTCTCGGCTAGGTCACGCTCTTTTGTGATCATGTCGAGGATTTCGTTACCAGCGGTTTGATCATCCACTAAAGTGCCGTATTCAGAGGCAATCTCAAGGTCGACTAAGAACATGGTTTTTTCAATATTGTCGATCATCAGACGGAAGATCTGACTCTTTTCAAACATCTCGGCCAGGATCGCTTCGCCTTGCTCGCCACGGACACTGATGATCTGATTGATGGCAGAACCAAAGCCATACCAGCCAGTGATCATGAGACGGTTTTGAGTCCATGCAAATACCCATGGAATGGCACGTAGATCATCTAAGCTGGCAGCGCCAAAGCGCCGTGCTGGGCGTGAGCCGATCTTCATTAGTGTTAGTTCTTCTACTGGGCTTGCTGAAGAGTAGAAGTCGACTAGTCCGGGATGATCCACTAGGCCACGGTAGGCAACCATAGAGGTGCCAGCGAGGGCTTCTAAGACTTCATCATAGGCTGGACGATTTTGTGCATCGTCTTCACCAGCAGAGAATAGGGTATGAGATAAGACACTGGCAGCGAGCAATTCAATCTGCTGCTCAGCAACACCACGGTTAGCATATTTACCAGAGACCACTTCACCCTGCTCGGTAACACGCATACGACCGTTAACAGTAGAGGCAGGCTGGGCAGCAATAGCACGACCAGCTGGTGCACCACCGCGAGAAACTGAACCACCACGACCATGGAAGAATGAAATCTGCACACCATGATTTTGACCTGTTTGATAGATCTTGGTCTGTGCCTTACTGACTTCCCAAGTGGAGCAGAGGTAACCGCCATCCTTGTTTGAGTCGGAGTAGCCAACCATGATTTCCTGATGGCCACCGAGTTGATTGATGGTGCGCTGTACTAGCGGAACATCTAATAGGTTTTCTAGAATTTCAGGGCCGTTACGTAAATCCTCAATAGTTTCTAGTAATGGTACAACTTGAATACGGCAAGACTCAATCGCTTGACTATCTGTGAACAAACCAGCGTATTTCGCTAGTAGGTAAACACCAAGGATGTCATCGCTAGACTGGGTCATACTTAAGATAAAGACGCCAAAGGCATCGCGATCGATTGTGTTTTGAATGGTATCGATCAAGCGCAGTAGATCCATAGTAGCTACGCTGCTTTCGCTTAAGTTGGTGAAGCTTGGTAATTCTTCTAATGGCTCTTTCAGCGCATCGAGTAACCATTGATGCCATTCTGCAGAATCTTTCTCTGGCATCTTATCGCCATCACTGTGTTGCGCAGTCCAAATCTCTTCCAAGGCGAGAGTGGTGATGGTTGAGTTCTGACGTAGGTCTAGGCTCACTGTGTGAAAACCAAAGGCTTCAACAGTGTGACGGAAAGGGCTGACATACTGACGGCATAGTGATTGGCACTGCGCTGCTTCTAGGCCTTCTTCGATTACTCGTAGGTCATTCGCAAACTCATCAGCAGATGGGTAGGCCTGTACGTCTGTACTATCGCCGGCAAGCTGTAGCAGATTTGCATTGAGTCGTTTGCCGATGCAATAGCATAACTGGCGGAAGACTTCGCCTGGGTTACGCGACTTCATGGTTTCTGCTTCGTTACTGTGCTTGAGGATAGCCTCTAGTTTTTCATTGAAGCTCTTTGGTAGATCAGTGAAGTTCTTTGAAATACTGAGGTAAGAGCCCATCGCATTGACCTGTGCAACATAGTATTCCATGGTCGCTTTGGCCGTTGTTTTGACGGCGTGCTCAGTAACCTCGTTAGTAACGAACGGATTACCATCACGGTCACCACCAATCCAAGAGCCAAAGCTAAAGAAGGCTGGGACGTTGAAGCTATGCTCAGGGTAATGATCATTCAAGGCCTGTTCTAGCTCGCCATAGAGTTCATTCACACCTTGATAGAGTGATTCTTTAAAGAAGTGGATGCCCCACTCAACTTCATTTTGTACAGAAGGCTTTTCTAAGCGAATCTCACCAGTTAACCAAAGTAGGTCGATTTCATTGGTGATGGTTTGCTTAATAACCGTGCGCTCATGTGGCGTCCAACGGTCTTGCTCTAGCTTCTTCAGTAAGAGGTAGATACGACGGTGAATCTCAAGCACGGTGACACGCTTGGCTTCAGTCGGGTGCGCAGTAATAACTGGGCTGATCGAGGCGTTATCTAGTACACCTTGTAACTCATCTGCAGCGATACCTTGGCGTGCTGCCTGTGAAATTACTTGGGCAAACGTACCTGGGACTTCAGTGTGACCAATCTCAGATTCGATTGAGCGTAGATGACGTACATTAGAATTCTGTTCGACGATAGATAACAGCTGGAACCAAATACCATAGGCCTGCAGCGCATAAGTCATGACATCCTGGTTGGATTCACGTAGCTCCTGCTTGCCGAGCAAGGTATTTTCGATGTCTGGACAACGTTTTTGCACGACCTCGAGTAGGCAGTTGAACAGTAACTGCGCAACTTCCTCACGATACTGTGAGGTGTGTGAGGCGATATCTGAACTATTAGATACCTTGAAAAAACCAGTCCATCCGACTGAATTGCTTTGCTTTGACATAGATTGCGCTCTAACTCTGTTAATTCAATTTGGCGTTCCCTGACATATAAAAGGAGGCGCGAAGCCTCCTTTTATATAGCAGCGAGTAAGAAAATGGCCCTAAACCAACGTTTACACGAGGTTTAGAGGCCGTTTTCAGTGCTGACTTATACTAGCTTGTCGCGTGGTGTGTTTCCGGCAAAAAATGCCGCAAGGTTTTCTAACACACGCTCACCCATAGCAATACGTGTTTCCAATGAGGCACTACCTAGGTGAGGTAGTAGAACTGCATTTTCACAGTCTAGGAAACCCGGATCTAGCTTAGGCTCGCCTTCAAACACATCCAGACCTGCACCAGCGATGGTGCCGTTCTTAAGTGCGCTAATCAGAGCTTGGTTGTCGACCACGTCACCACGCGCTGAATTCACCAGAATAGCGGTAGGCTTCATCATCTTGATGCGCTCTTCGTTGATCAAATGGTAAGTAGACTCACCACCTGGGCAATGTAGCGAAACGAAATCAGCTTGTGCTAGGACTTCTTCTGCTGACATGTGAACAGCACCAAAACGATTCATTACTTCCTGTGAAGGTGGGTAAGGATCGCTAAAGATGATCTTCATGCCAAAACCGAAGTGAGCACGTTGTGCCATCGCTTGCGCGATACGGCCAAAGCCGATGCAACCTAAGGTCTTACCGGTTACTTTAGTCGCGATCATGTGCGTTGGACGCCAACCGGTCCACTCACCATTACGTAGATGACGCTCGCCTTCACCGATACGACGTGCTGCTGATAACAGCAAGCCCATCGCGATGTCAGCAGTACAGTCAGTCAGTACTTCTGGTGTGTTACTTACGGTCAAACCAGCAGTTTCTGCTGCTTTTAAGTCGATATGGTTATAACCAACACCGTAACTACCAATCATTTTAGCAGTGATGCCATCGGCACCGAGTACTGCAGCATTGACTGGGTCAGTTACTGTTGGGCAAAACGCATCACAGTTACGCAGTGCATCTTGCATCTGCTCAACGGTCATCGCTTCGTCGCTTTCGTTCAATTGAACGTCATATAGTTCTTTTAGCTGAGCTTCAACTTGCTCAGGCCATTTGCGCGATATGATTACTTTAGGCTTACTCATCAATTTATTCCTATAAGTCTTTTAGTACTCGTTCCATGGTGACACCTAGATCCGATGGAGTTGGAGCAACAACAACACCTGCTTCTTCAAGTAGTTTCACTTTTTCAGCAGCACTTTCACCAACACCTGAAACAATTGCTCCAGCATGGCCCATAGTACGACCCTTAGGTGCAGTTAAGCCGGCGATGTAGGCAACCAATGGCTTAGTCATGTGATTTTTGAAGTATTCAGCTGCTTCCGCTTCTTGTGGACCGCCGATCTCACCAATCATCATCACTGCTTTAGTATCTGGATCATTTTCGAAGTGCTCAAGGATATCGCGATGCGAACTACCATTGATTGGGTCACCACCGATACCAACCGAAGTCGTAATACCAATACCCAGTGCCTTCATTTGTGCAGCTGCCTCGTAACCGAGGGTGCCAGAACGACCGACAATGCCGACCTCTCCTTGCATGTAAATGTGACCTGGCATAATACCTAGCATGGCTTTTCCTGGGCTGATGGTGCCTGCACAGTTAGGACCGGTTAGGACCATGCGATCTTCTTTCTTGTAACGGTACATGTAGCGCTTAACCGTCATCATGTCTTGTGCTGGGATACCATCGGTAATCGCAACACAGTACTTAATACCAGCATCGGCTGCTTCCATGATCGAATCTGCAGCAAAGGCTGAAGGTACAAAGATAATACTAGCTTCTGCACCAGCTTCATCTACTGCTTCTTTAACCGTGTTGAAAACCGGCTTGCCCATGTGTTCTTGTCCGCCTTTACCTGGCGTAACACCACCTACAAGGTTAGTGCCGTATTCCATCATCTCTTCAGCGTGGAAGGTACCAATCTTGCCGGTGAAACCCTGTACGATGACGCGGGTTTTTTCATTTAGTAATACAGTCATTTGTCTCTCCCTACTTAAGCGCCGACCGCTTTGTTACGGGCTTCTACTGCTTTTTCAGCAGCTTCCGCTAAAGTATTTGCAGTGATAATCGGTAAGCCACTTTCGGCTATGATCTTTTGACCTAGCTCTTCGTTGGTACCGGATAAGCGACAAATTAATGGCACTTTGACGTCCACTTGCTTGTAGGCTTGAACCACACCTTCAGCAATCCAATCACAACGGTTAATGCCAGCGAAGATATTGACTAGGAAAGCTTTAACGCCTTCATCGGCCAATACTAATTCAAAGGCACGTGCTACACGCTCAGGTGATGCACCACCACCGATGTCTAGGAAGTTGGCTGGGTTGCCACCCTTGTGCTTAAGCATGTCGAGTGAAGCCATTGCTAGGCCAGCACCATTAATCATGCAGCCGATGTCGCCATCGAGGCCAACGTAGCTTAGGCCATAATCCGATGCTGCAGACTCACGTGGATCTTCTTGAGATTTATCACGAAGTTCAGCGATCTGAGGGCGACGGAATAAGGCATTAGTGTCGAAAGCCATCTTAGCGTCTAATGCGCGGATGTGACCATCACCAGTCACAACTAATGGGTTGATTTCAACCATAGTTGCATCTAACTCACGGAAAGAACGGTAAGCACCTTTCAGTGTTTGTACCGCTTGGCTGATCATTTTTGGCTCTAAGCCTAAATTGAACGCAATTTCACGTGCTTGAAAATCGGTGAGACCAACAGTCGGCTCGATTTCAGTACGCATAATAGCGTCTGGGTTCTTGTCAGCAACCTCTTCAATCTCCATACCACCTTCAGTAGAAGAGATAATGGCGATGCGTTGCTTTACACGATCTAGTACTAGACCAACGTAGAGCTCGCGCTGAATATCAGTCGCTTCTTCAATGTAGAGGCGATAGATAACCTTGCCCTGTGGGCCAGTTTGGTGAGTTACTAGGGTCTTACCTAGTAATTCAGTCGCTGCAGCCAGCACTTCTTCTTCAGATGTGCAGAACTTGATGCCACCAGCTTTGCCGCGGGCACCTGAATGAATTTGTGCCTTTACGACCCATTTGTCGCCACCAATTTCTTTGGCGCGATATACCGCTTGCTCAGGACTGTAAGCTAGTCCGCCTTGCGAAATACTAACTCCGAACTTGGAGAGCAGCTCTTTTGCTTGATACTCGTGAATGTCCACGGCATCTCCTCCCATATAAAGTGATTTACAATAAAAAATATGCGGGCGGCCCGAGGCCACCCGCAAAATCTGGTAACGCTAGTTACTTACAAAATGTACTAACTAAACAACGCTTGGGGTGTTATGGCTTATGGACTCTACGGCTCATATACAGCGTTGTGACATTTTATGGGCACCTTGCAGGTGAACGCAAGGTGCCAAATCGCATAAAAGTATGCTAGGAAGCGCTGTTTTTCTCAGCGATTGCCTCTGCAGCGCGGACAACATTCTCTGCCATACGTGCTGAAGCAGCATCAATCATCTTACCGTCTAGAGAGGCAGCGCCACGACCTTCAGCAGCAGCTTTTGCAAGCTCCTCAAGGATACGATGGGCCTTAGTGACCTCAGCTTCTGGTGGAGAGAAAACTTCATTAGCGAGTTCAATTTGAGATGGGTGGATTGCCCACTTACCCTCGATGCCAAGTGCTGCACCACGGCGAGCCGCTAGCATGAAGCCATCAGGATCGTTGAAATCACCAAAAGGGCCGTCAATAGGACGCAAACCATAAGCGCGACAAGCAACTGTCATTCTTGAAATGGCATGGTGCCATTGATCACCAGGATAATCTGGATTCAAGCCACCAATGTTGACAGTACGTGCACGGTTACTAGCTGCATAGTCTGCAACACCAAAGTGCATCGCTTCCATGCGAGGGCTAGAAGTCGCGATTGCTTCAACATTAGCCATGCCAAGTGCAGTCTCGATTAAAGCCTCGAGACCAATTCTATTACTAAAGCCTTTGGCTTCTTCAATTTGAGTGACCATTGCATCGACCATGTAAACGTCAGCAGGGTTACCTACTTTAGGAATCAAGATGGTGTCTAACTTGTCACCAGCCTGTTCAACAACGTCTACCACATCACGATACATGTAATGTGTGTCTAAACCGTTGATTCGGATCGATACAGTCTTACCTTTACCTGCCCAATCGATGTCATTTAGCGCTTCAATGACGTTTTTGCGCGCCTGGAATTTATCATCCGGTGCAACTGCGTCTTCAAGGTCTAAAAATACGTAGTCGGCTGCAGAATCTGCAGCCTTCTCGATCATCTTTGGGTTAGAACCAGGTACAGCGAGTTCACAGCGCTGTACTCGGAGCTTTGCAGGTTTATATTGAGTGAAACTCATAAAAATAAACCTCTATTTTTTAGCAGCAGTCTTGCGCTTGGCAGGAGCACGCTTCTTAGGGGCTGCTTTCTTAGCACCACCGAAGGCTGGGATATCTTTAGCTGTTGAACGGTAATACTCAACCGCTGCACCAACACCACTTCCTGGCTTGATCTTAATACCAGCATCACGCATAGCCATCTCAACACCACCAAGGGCAGACATCATGCGAACATCGCTGTTGTCGCCTAAGTGACCGATACGGAAAACCTTACCAGCTACCTGTGTTAAGCCAGCACCTAGTGAGATGTTGTAACGGTGGTATGCAATATGAATAACTTCAGCTGCATTAACGTTCTTAGGAGAAAGAATCGCTGTAACTGTGTCAGAACATAGCTTTGGAGACGCTGCACAAGGAGATAGACCCCATGCTTTAACGGCTTTACGAACACCTTCCGCTAGGCGGTGGTGACGAGCAAATACGTTATCAAGGCCTTCGTCCAACAGTAGGTCCATAGAGGCACGTAAACCGCGCAACATTGGAACTGAAGGTGTGTAAGGGAAGAAACCGTCTTTGTTAGTTGCGATGTGATCTTTGATGTCTAAGAAACAACGTGGGCAAGTCGCAGTTTTGCTAGCGCGAAGTGCTTTCTGGCTGAATGCGATCAAAGCCATACCTGCTGGCAACATGAAACCTTTCTGTGAACCACTGACGGCTACGTCAATGTTCCACTCGTCCATGCGGAAATCAATACTGGCAACTGAGCTTACGCCGTCAACCATGTAGATTGCTGGGTGACCGATATCTTTAATTGCTTTACCAAGTGCGCCGATGTCACTAGTAACACCAGTAGCAGTTTCGTTATGACAAGCGATAACCGCTTTAATATTATGCTTTTTGTCAGCACGTAGACGCTTCTTGAATTCAGCAACTGGAACGCCTTGGCCCCAAATTACATCAACTAGCTCTACATTTAGGCCTAAACGAACAGCCATGTCATACCATAGGTGACTGAATTGACCGAAACGTGAAGTTAGGATCGTGTCGCCTGGGTTTAGTGTGTTGGTAATTGCAATTTCCCAACCGGCTGTGCCAGTTGCAGGGAAAATGAAGCTTTGACCTTTCTTGGTTTGGAAGATCTTGTTCAGATCTTTCAGTAGTGGCAGAACCAATTCAGGAAGGTCTGGTGCACGATGGTCTTCCTGTGGAACGACCATTGCATTCATTACTTCATTAGGAATATGTGTAGGACCAGGAGCAAATAAATAATTGCGTCCAGGGAAGGCAAGCTTTTTACCAGGCATAAAAGGACCCTTATATAGTGTTTAGAAACTGAGTTTAAATGATGTGTTGAATCTTACTGCCAGCCGAAATAAATATTATATAGCTAGCACATACGAATAAATGATCGCAGCAGATCTTCCAAGCCATCTCAAATGAGTGCTGGCGATTTTTTCAACAACACCCGAAAAGTTCGTCATAATGCCACAGAGGTTAGGCCCTCTCAAGGGTGTTTTTTTGGAATAGCCCTACTACAGGGTAGTTTCTGACTAAATTGGGAGTATGCCTTGCAGACTGGCAGCCTTAACTGTGTTTTCTAGCAGGCAGGCGACGGTCATTGGGCCGGTGCCAGCAGGCATTGGTGTCACGCCACCGGCGATTTTTTCTACCGCGGTAAAATCGACATCACCGAGGATGCCGTCAGCTGTACGCGTCACACCTACATCAAAGACCATCGCACCAGGCTTCACATGGGCTGCTGTAATCATACCGGCCGAGCCTACTGCGGAGACTAAGATGTCGGCGCGTTGACAGATCTCGACTAAGTTTTCACTGCGAGAGTGGGCTAGGGTGACGGTAGCATCTGCGCCGCGTGCTGAGAGTAAAAGCATCTGCGGTAGGCCAACTAAGGAGGAGCGACCGACGACCACTGCTGTTTTGCCGCAAGTCGGGATGTTATAGGCTTCAATCAGACGCATAACACCAAGTGGCGTACAGGGAACTAATTGGTTTTGGCCTTGGATTAGGCGTCCCATATTGACTTCGGTTAGACCATCGACATCTTTTTCGGCCGGAATCTTGGCTAACACACGGTCTTTATTAATATGTTTGGGTAGGGGTAGTTGAACCAGGATGCCATTGACGTTGTCGTCACTGGCTAATTTTTCAATTTCAGCTTCTAGGCTTTGCTGATCGATGTCTTTTTGCAGGCTAACATGTTTTGAATGGATACCTGCGGCGTGCGCCTCACGGTGCTTCATGCCGACATACAGTTTGCTTGCAGGGTCTTCGCCAACTAAAACGGTGGCTAGAGTAATTTGAATATCGCTAAATTGAGCTAACTGGGTTTTGATCTGATTGCGTAGTTGGATAGCAACTTTTTTGCCGTCAATGATCAATGGCGTAGGCTCGTGTGGAGAAGTTATTGAATGCTCAATTGAGCAAGATTAATGTTCCTGCGACTAATTTTCAATCATTAGTCGCAGGAGATGCTACTTTACTAACTACGCTGCAGGCTGCTTATCAGGATGCAGGTAGATGAAACTCTTACCTAGACGACCACCGTAGTTACCGGCAGAGATCATTAGCAGACCTTCGGTGTCTTTCGACGCATTAATAGCTGCTTGGGTTGCCTTGATGATGCAATCCATGTCGCGGCCATTCATGATGATTTCCATGACAGAGTTCACACCTTCAGGTAAGCCATGCTCTACTGTTGGATCATCTTGTAGCAAAGGACAGAACTTCTCAAAGGTACTCGCAATGGTGAAGTCATAGTCACTACCGGCTTTTGAGCCACTACCCGCGACACCGCCGGGGAAGGTTGTGATTACGCCATCAACTGGTGCGATTGCTTCGCAACCCTTCTCTGCCGCTTCTAATGCAGAGTCAGTGTCTTTGCCGAAGAACCATAGATTGCCACCCATTAGGCCATCAGAACGACCTAAACGACGATCCATGATGTATTCACCACCAAGGATTGGCACCCACCACATTTTGCGGCCAAAACGCTCAATACGTTTTTGGTAGCCGTTACCGAAGTAAGCGACTTTACGACCCATGTGGAAGTACTCTTCTGAATCAATCAAGTTAAAGCATGATGCCGTAGGGCAGGTCATGACATTTTGACTAATACGGACTAGAGCAGACTTTTCTAGGCGATCATTACGATCTTTCCAGAAACGTGGCACATGCATTTGAACAATAGCGCCTGGGCGACCATCAGGAGTTTCGAAAGTCTCGTCACCACCTGGGCCTACATAGCGGTCCATGCCTGCTTCACAGTCACATAAAATAGAGCTAGAACCGTTACCTACTGCCGCGTTTACCGCGTGGTCAACCCACTTACGGTTCTTGGCAGTGATTAAGAACTCAACATATAAGCTCTTAAACGCTTCTGCATAAGTATCATCAATTAACGCACTCATTTAGTCTCTTCCTTGGCCTTCGTAAACAGCATCTTCAGTGACTACTTTGTCCATGTAGACGTCGTGTGGAGCAACAAGAACGTTGTCAAACAACTGTGACTCATAGCCCATTGCAATTAATGGTGCATCGGCACGTACTTTTTCAAGTAGACGATCATAGTAACCTTGACCATTACCCATACGACCACCGTTACGGTCAAAGCCAACACCTGGAACCATAACTAGGTCTAGATCGCCTGCTTCAACTTCTTTTGTTGGGTTGCCCCACATATCTTTTGGTGGCTCAAGGATGTCCCACTTACCAACAACCATCTCTTCCAAGCTTTCCATCCACCATAGGCCAAGCTTGTTGTCGCCATTTTCGTCTTCGGTGCAGTAAGGAACGATAATTTTCTTTTCGCCCTTAGCTACTTCAGCAAGTAACTCTGGCTTAGTACGTAGCTCAGAACGGCAATCGATGTACCACATGATAGTGTGAGCGTTCTTATATTCTGGTAGCTCAAGAAAACGAGCAACCGCTTTCGCGCTGACTTCGTCTTTGTTGTCTTGGGCGTTACGACGATCATATGCTTCACGACGCATCTTGTTCTTGCGTTCCATGATCGCTTCTAATTCTTCTGGTGTCAGTGACATCAACTGCTCCTGTTGGTAGGTAGTGACTAGTAGGGCTATAAAAAAGGGCTAAATCGTAAACTATTCGCGGCTAGCTGCCAACGTTTTCAATCAATTAGGGCAAAAAATCATTTTTTACCCTATTGAGCCGTTAACATCAGCCGTTTTTCAACTACGTTTTAGTCGGTTACTGCACCGCTTGAGGCCGAGCTAACTTGTTTTGCATATTTAGCCAGTACCCCGCGAGTGTAGCGGGCTTTAGGCGCTTTCCACGCCGTTTTACGTTTCTTCAATTCGCTTGCGCTAACGTGTAGATTCATTTCACCACGCTCAGCATCAATGGTAATTTTGTCACCATTTTTGACTAGGGCGAGCGGACCGCCAACAGCTGCTTCTGGGGTGATATGGCCAACAACAAAGCCATGACTACCACCAGAAAAACGACCATCAGTGATTAATGCGACATCTTTTCCGAGACCTTTACCCATTACAGCCGAGGTTGGTGAGAGCATTTCACGCATGCCGGGGCCACCAACTGGGCCTTCATAGCGAATAACGATGACATCACCTTTCTTAATGCCACCATCGAGAATCTTCTTCAGAGCTGTTTCTTCCGAGGCGAAGACTTTGGCCTTGCCGGTGAAAGAAAGCCCTTCTTTACCTGAAATTTTAGCGACGGCACCTTCTGGTGCTAGATTGCCATATAGGATGACCAAGTGGCCATCTTTCTTAATTGGGTTGCTGAATGGGCGGATGATGTCCTGTCCTTTTGGATAGGCTTTCACCTTGGCTAGGTTTTGCGCCATGGTCTTACCGGTCACGGTTAGACAATCGCCATAGAGTAGACCTTTTTTCAGTAGCATCTTCATTAATGGCTGAATTCCACCAATCTCAATAAGTTCTGACATCATGTATTTGCCACTAGGGCGCAAGTCGGCCATTACCGGTACTTTCTTACCGATACGGGTAAAGTCATCGATAGATAGTTTTACACCCATGGAGTAGGCCATGGCGAGCATGTGTAGTACTGCATTAGTGGAGCCGCCTAGGGCAGTAATGATCGTGATGGCATTCAAAAAGGCCTTACGCGTCATGATGTCGCTAGGACGTATGTCTTTTTCTAATAGGTTTAAAACAGCCTTGCCAGCATTACGGCAATCATCTTCTTTTGATTTTGAGATGGCGGCTTGAGCTGAACTGCCTGGTAGGCTCATGCCTAAGGCTTCAATCGCTGATGCCATGGTGTTGGCGGTATACATACCACCACAGGAGCCGGCGCCTGGAATGGCTTTTGATTCAATTTGTTTTAATTCTTTGTCACCTATCTCTTGCTTGGCATGTTGACCAACAGCTTCAAATACAGAGACAACATCGATCTTAATACCTTTATGTACGCCCGGCATGATGGTGCCACCATAGACGAATACAGCAGGTCGATTTAAGCGCGCTAGGGCCATCATGCAGCCCGGCATGTTTTTATCACAACCACCAATCGCAACAACGCCATCAAAACCTTCACAGCCAGTTACGGTTTCAATCGAATCAGCAATCACTTCACGTGAAACTAGTGAGTACTTCATACCCTCTGAACCCATCGAGATACCGTCTGAGATGGTGATGGTGTTAAAAATTACACCCTTGCCACCCGCGCTATTAGCCCCTGCGGCTGCTTTTTCGGCCAGAGTGTTAATGTGCATATTACATGGCGTTACCATGCTCCAGGTGGAGGCAATACCGATCTGTGGCTTTTGAAAGTCGCCATCTTTAAAGCCAACGGCGCGTAGCATGGCACGACTAGGTGCACGCTCGGTGCCATCGACAACTATTGAAGAATGGGTGCGAAGTTTTTTGCTCATAAGTTTATAGCGGGTTATTGGGCTTAAGAGACTGCACTATACCGAATGCGGCGAATTGGAACGAGCCTTCGCTAGAGATATTCAGTCTGTTTTAGGTTTGTGGGGTGACCGTTTGATCTATACCCCACAGAATAATAGGTACTACGTAAGGTAGTTTAGCTTTCTTCTACGAAGCTAGCCGATAGTTCGACGTAGTCAGCCATTGATTGTTCGATCACTTTTATCGCGTGATCACGACCATAGCCTGGGCCTACCTGAACCTTAGAGTCTTCACCTGGTAAGCACTTATAAGTGCTGAAGTAGTGACGTAGTCGCTCAACAATCGAGCTAGGTAATTCTGCAATATCCTCAACGTGTGACCAAATGTGATCACCTTCGAGTACGGCGAGGATTTTATCGTCGGCTTCACCGCCGTCGATCATCGGTAAACCACCGACAACGCGGGCATTTAAAATTAACTCGGCACGGTCGACAGGACGGTCACTGATTACACAGATGTCTAATGGATCCTCATCACCTTGTAGGTCATCACCCATCAATGCACCAACGCGTGCACCACAATAAGTGCGAGGAATAAAGCCATAGAGAGTCGGTGGTAGTGAAGAGGTGCGATGTGGACGATCTACACGCAGGTAACCGGTCTGTTTATCGACTTCATATTTGACGTGATCAAATGGCGTGCTCTCAATGTAGGCATGTACTACGCTAGGCGCATCTGGGCCTACTTCGATACCGTGCCAAGGGTGTGGGCGCCAGCGATTAAATGTTGATGACAAAGCGTGTTACTCCTCTTATATATCGTGACTGCTGGGTGGTGATACTGATAAAGCAAGCAGCCAATTTAATTGTGTACTATTTAGTTCGTAATGCTACCGCATTCAGTCTGTATAGGACTACGGTTTTTTAACATAACGTTATGCTTTGGCCAATGGTTTATATGACAGTAGCCCAAAGTCTTAGTCCTAATTGTGCAAAAAGTACTGCTAAGACCAGATTGCTTACCGCACTGACAAGGTTACGAAAGGTGATTTTTTGAAGACATTGTCGTGCCCCGGCATAAGCGCCAATGGCGGTAACGAAGAATCCAAACTCAGACATCAGTAGCAAAGTCAGTAACGGTAAAGTGCTGAGCCCTTGAGGATCGGTTTTACCACCTAGGGTGACGGCTACTAATAATACGCTGCCAAGGAATAAAGCGACGCTGGGATACAGTTCTTTTTTCATACTAGACCTATAAAAAATCAAAAAATGATAAGCCTTACGGTAACAGATTATTTTCTGTGCGGGAGCCGTTAACGTAGATCGACCTGATTATATTAAGGGTGATGTTTGCATTGGATTTTTGGGCATCTACCAGTGTTCTGTGCATTTGGGTACTTTGCGGTGAGTTCATTCAAAGTGTTTTGGATGGTATTACTTTTTGCCTGACTCATCTCGATAGCGCATCTAGCGGCATCTATAGCGCTGCGATGGCAACCCAAGGCAGCAGCACTATAAGCAAAGTTATTTAGCGCCTGAGCTGAATGTGGATTAAGACTTAAAGCCTTACGATAAGCACGATTAGCCGCTAAGGGCTCATTCAATTGCATGTGACTATTGGCCAAACCTAAATGCGCAGGAAAATGATCAGGCCAACGGCGTAGTGCGGTGCTATAGGTAATTTGTGCTGCACGTGTATGTCCTAGATGCTCAAGATCAATGGCAGCAGCCATGACCCTATCGATATCGGCATCCTCTGGGATGTCGGTCATAGGGGATAGCACTAATGACCAGTGTGAGGCACGTGACCAGGTGTTCTCAAAGGTTTTACGTGCGGCTCGATAGTATTCATGGCGACCACTGTGAAGTAACACAAAATTCCTATCTGCCGAATAACCGACGACGACGGCATAGTGCCAGACTGGGTAGGCATCAATCGCTAAGTTTTGTAAGACAATGACAGGGCGTTGTTGATCAATCGCGTTAAACAGGCTGTCCATGTCATTTGCTTGATGGTAACTCTGTAGGCCAATCTCACGGGCAGTAGCCAGCATCTCTAATTGTAAGCCACCGGTTTTGTTGGGGCTGCTTTTGAAGCGATGTAATTTGCCTGGGCGTATTGGCAGGATATAAAAGTTAGCGACCATCGATAGCGCGGCGGGGCCGGAATAAAAAGCAGCTTGATCAAAGAATGGCACTTGTAAAACGATGTCGGAGGCTTGGTCTTGCGGTTCCTTTGGTAAGAGATGGTCGGCCACTGTTGTGCAGCCATTCATAAGGGGGCTACTGAGTATAAATAATAGGGCTATTAAGTGGCAGTTGAGTGGCATGATGTCGACGTTAGAATGAGGTCGAGATATCAGTGTAGCCGGTCAGCTCTAGTAACAAGATCAAAGGGCTGGGTGCTAATGCGACTAGATTTGAGCTGTCTGTCTCTGGCATGTCTGCAATCTGATCAGCTAGATTTTGTAATTCACTAGGGGCCAGCTTGGGTAGGCGTTGACGGATATCAGCAGCTGTAATTTTATGCTTGAGTAGCATACCTTTAACATCTTCGCGCTGTAGCAGAAGATCAATGCGTTCGATATTTTCCTGGCTAGTGACTGCAGCAACTATTTGTTCTGTAGTGAACATCTCTGCCTTTAGCGACAGACTGATGAACAGTCCAAATAGGACTATTAATAGAGATCGAAACAATGTTCTTGAAGGGCTCAAGTAGTTGCTCTCGGAGATAAGGTGTAGCCTGATTGTTCGCTTTTAAGCGAATTGGGTCAAGCCTTATTAGTACGGTGTTTATTCTCGCTCAAACAACATCAAGTGCTCTAAGTCCAGACGGATACCTAGCGGTTTGCCAATGCTGTGATCATGATGGCTTGGGGCATAACAAAGCACACGATAATCATTTGGTAGACGCAATGTGTAGAGAAACTGGGCCCCTAAGAAACGCTTTTCCTCAACGATGGCGCTAACCTGACTATTGTCATCGTGTGGGATGTCATCAGGCCTTACTAGCAGGTCGATTTGACTACCTGGGGTGAAGCGTTTTTCGCTGCTATTAGGTAGGGTACCAAAGACTGTTTCAACATCTCCTGCGGCATTGATCTCGACTGGAATAAATGTACCGAGTCCAACAAAGTCAGCAACAAATCTAGAATTGGGTTCGTGATAGATATTGTAAGGTGAATCAAACTGCACAATAGCACCCTGCTGCATGACGCCAATGGAGTCAGCGATTGAAAAAGCCTCATCCTGATCATGAGTGACTAATAGTGCGGTGATTTTTTCTAACTTGAGAATGTTGCGTACCTCTAGCACTAACTGATGACGCAGTTCCGGGTCTAGGCTAGAAAAAGGTTCGTCTAATAAGAGTAGTGATGGTTTTGGTGCTAATGCTCTAGCTAAGGCCACGCGCTGCTGTTGTCCACCAGATAATTCGTGCGGATATTTTTGATCACTAGTGATAGGGATTTCTACTAAATCTAAGACATGTCGGACCTGTTTTTGAATATAGCGCTGTTCCATCTTGCGAATGCCATAAGCCACATTGTCAAAGATGGTCATATGCGGGAACAGGGCGAGGTCTTGAAACATCATGCCAACACCACGTGACTGCAGTGGTGCTTGTGATTGTTGTGAGCTAATAAGCCGTTGATTGAGCTGGATCGTGCCATGGTCGATAGGGTGTAGGCCGGCAATAGAACGGAGCAGAGTAGTCTTGCCGCAGCCACTGGGCCCGAGTAAGCAGACAATATCTTGCGCTTGGATTTTCAGCTCGACCTCTTGCAGGATTTTCTGCTTGTGATGCGAGGTTGAAAGCTGCGCTACTTCTAGTAAGGGAGGTGATTGAATGGCCATGGCAATTATTTCTTTCGGATCGAAATGTTTAATAGAATGACCGGTATTATACCTGTCATTACGATAGCTAATGCGGCGGTTGAAGCGTCTGCTAGACGCTCGTCAGATGCTAGTTCATAGGCGCGCACGGCGAGGGTGTTGAAGTTGAAGGGGCGCATAATTAAAGTTGCTGGTAGTTCCTTCATGACCTCGACAAAGACGAGCAAAGCAGCGCTGAGCAGACCACCACCAATCAGCGGTACGTGGATGCGGCGTAGGGTCTGGCCAATCGAGTTGCCTAATAAACGTGAAGCTTCATCGATTGAATGTGAAATCTTACTAAGGCTGGCATCTACTGTTTGTAAGGCCAATGATAAGAAACGCACAGTATGCGCAAAGACTAGAGCAAAGATAGTACCGGTTAAGAGCAAGCCTGATTCAATAGAAAATTGTTCGCGTAGTGTATCGATCAACCAATTATCTATACTACTTAATAAAATAATTGCACCTACTGCGATCACCGTACCGGGAACAGCATAGCCCATGGCGCATAGATTAATCATCGATTTTAGTAACGTGCTTTTGCTGATACGTCTTGCGTAAGCCAGGATGGTTGCAATGACCAAGGTTAGTGCAGCAGCAGAGATGGCCAACAGGAGGCTGTTCCATGTTAGCTGCCAGAAGTGTGCATCCAACATTTCATCGGCAGTTTCGATTGCCCAGCTGATTAATTGCAGTAATGGAATAATAAAGCCGAAGATCGCTGGGATAAGGCAAAGGCTTATAGCTGCAGCAGCTGCCTTACCGTGAAGTGTGAGTACCTCACGCGATCGTTCAGCACTGGTGTTGCCATTAAAGCGGATGCGCCCACGCAGGTATTTTTCAACTAAGAAAAGCATGAAAACAGCTGCCATCAACAGGCTGGATAATTGTGCCGCTGTGACTGCTTCGCCATAGCCAAACCAGGTGCGGAAAATGCCAGTAGTAAAGGTGCTGATGCCAAAGTATTGCACCGTGCCGTAATCTGCCAAGGTCTCCATTAAGACTAGGATGACACCAGCTGCAATCGATGGTCGTGCTAATGGCAGGATCACCGAGGAATAGCATTGCCAACGGCTAGCACCTAATAGGCGTGCAGCATCGACAATATTTGCTGACTGATTTAGCAGGGATGAGCGTGTCAGCAGGAAGACATAGGGGTAGAGGACAAAAGAGAACATGACAATAGCACCCTCTAATGAACGGATCTCGGGGAACCAATATTCACCATAACTAAGATCAAAGCTATCGCGTAACAGTTGCTGTACGGGGCCACCCACTTCCAACATGCCAGTATAGGTATAGGCAATAATATAGGCTGGCATAGATAAGGGTAGTAGCAATAATAACTCGATTAAACCTTTGCCTGGAAAGCGATAGAGCGCACAGATACAAGCTGCAGGCACACCGATAATAAAGGTGCCAAAGGCGACTCCAAGACCTAGAAGGATGGAGTTTTTGACATAATCCCAGAGTAGATAATCTATTAAATGTTGCCAAGTATCACTACGCGCATGGAGATTAAACTGCAGCACGATTAAGAGCGGTAGGATAATCAGTGCGGCAATGATAAAGACACTTAGGAACCAGCCTTGATCAGAACCTAAGCGCGCAAGGCTTAACGCACGCAAAGGCTTAAGACGATCTAGCATTTCAGTTCCCAATTCCTTTGGTTAATCTTAAGTCTATGGCAAGATCTAACGCCAACCTGCACGATCCATGATGCGCACGGCCTCGGCGTTCAATTCGCCAAGGCGAGTGAGGTTGAGCGTGTCAGCTTTGAATGGCCCCCATTGCTGCAAGATGTTATTAATCTCAATGCCATCGCGAACAGGGTATTCTAAATTAACCTCACCATACCAGGCTTGTGATGCATCGGTGAGTAAAAAGGCAACGAGTTTGCTAGCTAGCTCTGGCTGCTTGCTGTGGGCGGTGATGCCAACACCACTCACATTGACGTGCACACCACGATCATCTTGATTGGCCCAGAATAAAGTAGCTTCACTGGCAGCGGCTTGTTGCGCAGCATCAGCAGTCATCATCTTACCTAAGTAGTAAGTGTTGATTACCGCCAAATCACATTGACCCGCAGCTAGGGCCTTGATTTGATCACGGTCACCGCCCTGTGGTTTACGAGCAAAATTAGCGACCAGGCCATCGGCCCATGCTTGGGTTGCTTGCTCACCATGATGAGCAAGCATCGCGGCAACTAATGATTGGTTATAAATATTGTTTGAGGAGCGGATGCAAATACGGTTTTTCCAGCTTGCATTTGTTAGCGCTTCATAGTTGCTAAGCTCTTCTTCTTTAACGTTTTTATGGCGATAAGCTAGCGTTCGAGCGCGTACTGAAAGGCCGACCCACTGGGCGTCAGCATCTTGGTACTGATGCGGTACCTGGCTGAGGATTGTTGGGTCTTTGATCGCTTGTAAGAGACCTGCCTGCTTGGCGCGATGTAAGCGACCGGCATCGACCGTGATAAAGACATCGGCCGGAGTGTTCTTACCCTCATTAAGTAAACGCTGAATCAATGCATCTGCTTTGGCCGTGATTAAATTGACCTGGACATTGTGGGTCTGGCCAAATTGGTCTAACAATGGCTTGATATAAGCCTCTTTACGCGCGCTATAGACATTGATTTCATCAGTAGCGTGTGCAAATTGCGAGCAAATTAGTGTGATACTGATGTAAAGTATTGATTTAAAATTACATTTCATGGCATGTCCTAAGCAATAAAATCACAGGGGTGACGTCAAACAATGGTAGCACAAATGAGATGCATTCGTATTTTAAGCCTGAAAATGAATGATACAAATTATTGGCATTGGACTCGTGAAATTCACCATAGCCAAGTTCTTTTAGATGTGAGTTCGGATGACGAATAAGGTCGTTATTAACGACTCGGTCCGTGCTCGCTGGCAGTCTCTTAAAACAGGCTATGCGTTTCCTCCAACAGTGCTGGCAGCTGAAGCCCAGATTGAATGCCTGTTGAGTCAGAGTCGATTTTGCGAACAGGTGATTCGACAGCAGCCTGAATGCTTGCAGGCGATCATTCAGCAAGAGGGATTACAGCCGACGACCTACCGTACTCTATTAGAGCAAGAGTTACAGGGGGCTGGTGACGAGGCACAGTTACGTCATGGCTTAGCACGCTTTCGCAATCGTCAGATGCTGGCTATTTGTTGGCATGATTTGATCTTGCAATGTGATGTGCAGTCGGTGTTGCTAGCACTATCCGAGCTGGCTGATGTCTGTGTGCAGATCGCTTGTCACTGTTTGCAGCAAAGCTTGAGCCAACAACATGGTGTCCCGAGAGTGGTCGCAACACCAGCAGATAATGTTGTAGAAGCAAAACAGGCGGAGTTTATTGTTGTCGCCCTAGGTAAGCTGGGTGGCCGTGAGCTTAACTTTTCATCAGATATTGATGTCATGTTTTGTTTTGATCATAACGGCTACTGTGATGGTGTTAAGGCGCTATCAAATAAAGAGTTTTTCACTAAATTAGGGCAGGCCTTGGTGCGTGTGCTGAATGACCGAGCTCAGCTGGTTTATCGCGTCGATTGTCGACTACGCCCTTTTGGTGACTCTGGTCCACTAGTGGTGAGTTTTGATCATCTACAAGAGTATTACCAAGTCCATGGTAGAGAATGGGAACGTTATGCTTTGGTTAAGGCGCGCTCTTTAAATGGTAGTGTAGCGGCACAAGAAGTGCTTAGCGCTATCTTAAAACCATTTGTTTATCGACAATATATTGATTTCACAGTGCTTCAGACCTTGCGGGAAATGAAGCATAAAATTGCGCAACAAGTGAGTCGTAAGCAACAAGTCGACCATCTCAAATTAGGGCCTGGCGGTATTCGCGAGATTGAATTTATCGCCCAACTATTACAGTTAATCAATGCTGGGCCAATGATGAGTCTGCAGACTCAATCGTTGTATAAGGCGTTGGAAGCTATCGAACAGATGGCGTATTTATCACCACTGGAAGTAACCCGACTGTTGCAAAGCTATGAGTTTTTGCGACGTGCTGAAAATAGGCTGCAAATGTGGGATGACCGACAAGTGCATGAATTACCACGTGATGCTGAACAGCTGACCGTGCTAGCCCAGTCTATGGGCTACGATGATGTATTAGCATTCCGTTCAGCCTTGCAGGACTATCAGCAACAAGTGTCTGTCATTTTTGACAATATTGCAGCGGCACCATCAAAGGATCTACAGCCGACCGATATAGCGGAAGATTTTTGGCAAGAGTTGGTTGAATCAGAGGATCAGTCTAAGTCAGAAGATGAGCTTGATTTACCACAGCTGTTCTTTCAGCAAGATGAAATCTTACAGCGTCTGAAGGGATTACTGAGTAGTCCGATCTATCGGACACAAGACGAAGTGGGTAGAGCACGTTTGCATGGCTTTATGCCAATTCTATTGCAACAACTGAGCAAGCGTGACGATGCAGTAGTTGTATTGTCCCGATTGCTACCTGTATTACTCGCTATTTTGCGACGCTCAGCTTACCTACTCTTGCTGACAGAAAATGTTGGTATATTACGGCAATTAATTGCGGTGGTGGCGAGTAGCCCTTGGATTGCTAAACACGTCAGTAGTAATCCTATTCTGCTAGATGATTTGATTACAGCTGATAGTGATAAGCACCACAGAGCTGAACTACAGCAGCAATTTAAGCTCAGTATTCTGTCTCAAAAAGGGCTGGATGACGAACAAGTGCTAGAGCGAGTGAGGTTGTTTAAACATGCGGCCGAGTTACGTATTGCCTGTGCTGATGTGCAAGGAGTGCTGCCACTGATGCAAGTGAGTGATCGTTTGAGTTGGTTGGCAGAGGTCGTGGTACAGGGTTGTTTGCAGTACCTCCAGCATCGTGAACAGCCAAGTCTGACAGATCAGCCAGCCTTGCCTAATCTGGCCGTGATTGCGTTTGGTAAATTGGGTGGTTTAGAACTAAGTTACGGTTCGGACTTGGATTTGGTCTATCTGACAGACAGTCAATCACAGACTGACCCAGCGATGATCAAGCTGACCCGAAAGGCACAGGGTTTGAGCCGCATGCTGAGTTTGCGTACGGTATCTGGCCAAATGTATGAAGTTGACCTGCGTTTACGACCAGATGGTAATGCTGGGCCTCTAGTCGCAACACTTCCAGCGATGCGTGAATATTATCGTTCGAGGGCTTGGTTGTGGGAATTGCAAGCTTTGGTTAGAGCGCGCTGTGTCGCTGGTGATGAAAGCATCGTACAAGCGTTTGAGCGACTACGACGTGATGTATTGTGTCAGCCACGAGAACAGCAGGCCTTAGCGCAGGAAGTGTTAGCGATGCGGCAAAAATTGATCCTAAATAAAAGCAATACAGGCCCTCTACGGTTTAATTTGAAACACGATCTGGGAGGTATCACTGATATTGAATTTATGGTGCAATACGCGATTCTCGCAAATGCGCACCGAGAGCCAGCCCTATGTCGTTATTCAGATAACGTACGGCAGCTCACGATGCTTGCCGAGGCCGAGTTTATCGCCCCTGAAATGGCGCAGGATTTGAGCGAGATTTATTGCCAATATCGTAATGCTTCTCACCGTATGGCTTTGCAGACACAGCAAATAGGTGCTGTTGATGATGCGGATTTTTCAACACAGCGTGCGCTAGTGCAAACGTATTGGAAGAAGTGTTTCGCGCTTTATCTAGATTAGATAAGGCGATAACTGCTAAGCAAGTTAGCAATGATTTTTGTTACTTTAATGATGAAAGAGTTTAGGAGCTAGAAGATGTCGATGTCTGATCGAGATGGCGTAATTTGGAACGATGGCGAGTTAGTAGACTGGCGGTCGGCTGAAACACATGTGCTTACACATACCTTGCACTATGGTACAGGTGTATTTGAGGGCGTACGTGCTTATGACGCAAAGCAAGGTCCATCTATATTTCGTTTACAAGATCATACGCAGCGATTGTTTAACTCTGCAAAAATCATCGGTATGGAGATTCCATATACACAGGATGAGATCAATCAAGCACATCTTGATGTGATTAAACAGAATGGCGTGCGCTTCGGCTATATTCGTCCAATGTGTTTCTATGGCTCACAGGGTATGGGCTTACGCGCTGACAACCTCAAGGTTCATGTGATGGTGGCTGGCTGGGAGTGGGGCGCATATATGGGTAAGGAAAAACTAGCAGAAGGCATTAAGGTTAGAACATCTTCTTATACCCGACATCATGTGAACACTACGATGTGTAAAGCAAAGGTGAATGGTCATTACGTTAATTCGATGTTGGCTTTGCAAGAAGCCAATCGCGATGGTTATGATGAGGCGCTGTTACTCGACCCACAGGGTTATGTTGCTGAAGGTAGTGGCGAAAACGTATTCTTGATTAAAGATGGCTGTCTCGTAACGCCGTCTTTAACCTCTGCTTTGGATGGCATTACGCGCAAAACGATTCTCGCAATCGCTGCTGATTTCGGTATTCCTGTTATTGAAAAACAGATGACACGAGATGAATTTTATGTGGCTGATGAAGCCTTCTTTACCGGTACTGCTGCAGAAGTGACACCAATTAGAGAGCTAGATGGTCGTACCATCGGTTGTGGCGCACGTGGTCCAATTACAGAGCGGCTGCAAAGTATGTTCTTTCAGATCGTGCATGGCGAAGTTGAAAAATACCAAGACTGGGTAACACCTATAGCATAGGGTATTAACGCCTTGTTATTGCAGCCAAGCTTCAATCTCAAACAAATCAGTACTACTTAAAATACCGGCAGCCTGCTTTAAACGTAGGCTGTCGATTAAGTAATCATAACGTGCGCGAGCATGATTCCTCTTAGCTTGAAATAGTCGCCGTTGTGCCAGTAGCACATCGACTGAATTGCGAGTGCCCACTTCAAAGCCCAATTCGGTTGCTTCAGCGGCTAATTGAGCTGATTCAGTAGCTCTAGCAAATGCCTCAATGCGACTAATGTCCGCTACTACGTTGTGATAGGCCGTGCGTGTATCACGAGTCACTTCTCGACGCAGTTGGGCATTTGATTCCTGTGCTGCTTGATAGAGATAGCTGCCTTCCTTGCTGGTGTAATAGGTACGACCACCTTGGAAGATTGGTAGTGATAATTCGAGGCCAATACGTGAACTTTTGCTATGGCGCGAGCCACTGATACCACCGGTATCGCTGTCGTTATAGGTAGCGATAATGTCGAGGGTCGGCAGGTATCCAGCTTGTCGTTTAGCAATTTCTTGCTTAGCGATTTTTGTGTCGTAATTGTTGATTAGTAGGCTAAGATTTTGCTGCAAAGCAGTCTCTACCCAGTCTTCAATATAATCTGGGTTGGGTCGACTTAATGGCATCTTGCTAGCTAATGGTGTTACTTGCTGAATGCGATCTCCAATGATGACGGCGAGCTCATCGAGTGCCAGCTCGACTGTAATTTTGGCATCAATCTCTGCGGCGACTGCTTGGTCATAGACGGCTTGCGCATCTTTCATATCAGTGATTGCAGCTAGCCCGACCTCAAAACGAATCTTGGCTTGTTCATGTTGTCGCTGACTTGCCTCTTTTTCAGAGCGAGCAAATGTCAGCGTATCTTCAGCGCCGAGTACATTAAAGTAGGCCTCTGCCACGCGTAGTATCAGCGTTTGTTCACTAGCATCTAATACGGCCTGTGCCTTTGCCACCGTATTTTTTGCTTGTCGTAGCTGCACATAAAGGCTGTGATTGTATAGCGGTTGGTCTAGACGTAAGGAAAAACCATGTGAGTTGTAGTCTGCTGATGAGCCAGGTACACCAAAGGTATTACCAACAGTCTTAATATAGTTGTCAGAAGTTTCTGCCGTTAGGCTGACTTGCGGTAACAATGAAGCGCGTGCCAAGGGACGTGCTAGGACGCTAGCTTCGAAATTAGCACGCGCCTCTCTAATTTGAGCGTCACGTACTAGGGCCTGGTTAAAGACCTCAGATAAACCTTCCGCCTGTAATGAATTAAGTGATGCTGCTAAGCATAGGGTAAATATGTAAAGGAACTTATACATGGCATATCTCATCAAGTGATCACTAATAGCTGGCCATATGGGGGTCAACTTGTTTGGCCCATTGATCTATACCGCCGGATAAATTTATGACGCGCGAAAAATCTTGTTGGGCCATGTAGTTTGCTACCGCACGGCTACGAATACCATGATGACAAATGATTACGATTTCGGCGTCAAGGTCAAACTGACTGAGGGTACTGGGGATTTCACGCATAGGTACATGTACAGTATGGGGTAGCTGACATTTCTCAAGCTCCCAGGCCTCACGCACATCTAAAAGGATGGGTTGATTGGCCGAATCTTCTAGGTGCTGTTGCAGCTCTAACGCTGACATTTCAGTAAAACTCAAAACACTACTCCAGTTTGGCCGATAGGCCTCTATCTGCGCAATATCATACCGAATTAAGTGCTGCATAGTAATTGCACAAAGTTTCACTATTGAAAAGACTTAGATAGAGGTTATAGTCACCTTAAGACGCGCTTTTCTGCGCGTTATTTCAATCTATGGATAAGTTGGTTATGAGTGCAAATGAGATGGACATTATTTCGGAAACTAAAAAGCTAGGTGAGGCGGTTACACAGCCCTTTCCGAATTCCAAAAAGGTCTATGTTCAAGGCTCAAGAGAAGATATTCAGGTCGGTATGCGTGAAGTCAGCTGTGCCGACACATCGACTAGTATTGGTGCGGAAGAGAATCCACCTATTACGATTTATGACACTTCAGGGCCACTGACCGATCCAGAGCAAAGTATTGATTTATCTGAAGGTTTGCCAAAGATACGTAAACCATGGATAACTGAGCGCGGTGATACGCAGCAGCTTAATGCACTATCCTCTGAGTTTGGCCAAGAACGGGCTGTTGATCCGAAAACTGAACATCTGCGTTTTACTAAGACTGTATTACCGCGCGTTGCCTTAACTAATAAAAATGTTACTCAGATGCACTATGCCAAGCAGGGCATCATTACACCTGAAATGGAATATGTTGCGATACGCGAATCAATGCGTCTGCAAGAATTACGCGCCAATGAACAATACCAAAAGCTCTTGCTACAACATCCAGGCGAGTCATTTGGCGCCAACTTACCAAGCGAGATCACGCCTGAGTTCGTGCGTGATGAGGTAGCCAGGGGCCGCGCCATTATCCCTAGTAATATTAATCATCCAGAAGCTGAGCCAATGATTATTGGTCGTAACTTTTTGGTGAAAGTGAATACCAATATTGGTAATTCAGCAGTTACTTCTTCGGTGGTGGAAGAGGTTGAGAAAATGGCTTGGTCCGTACGCTGGGGTGGTGACACGATTATGGATTTGAGTACCGGCAAGAATATCCATGAAACACGTGAATGGATTTTGCGTAACAGTCCGGTGCCGTTAGGTACAGTACCGATCTATCAAGCCTTAGAAAAGGTAAATGGTAAGGCTGAAGACCTGACCTGGGAAATGTTCCGCGATACGCTGATTGAGCAGGCTGAGCAGGGTGTTGATTATTTCACTATCCACGCTGGCGTTCGCTTAGCCTATGTACCACTAACGGCAAAACGTCTGACCGGTATTGTTTCGCGTGGTGGCTCGATTATGGCGAAGTGGTGTTTGGCACATCATCAAGAGAGTTTCCTCTACACCCACTTTGAAGAAATCTGCGAGATCATGAAGGCCTATGATGTGTCTTTCTCGCTCGGTGATGGTCTACGTCCAGGCTCACTTGCCGATGCAAATGATGAGGCACAATTCGCAGAACTAGAAACCCTTGGTGAATTAACGCAGATTGCATGGAAGCATGATGTGCAAGTTATGATCGAAGGGCCGGGTCATGTGCCGATGCAGATGATCAAAGAAAATATGGATAAGGAATTAGCCGATTGTCATGAGGCGCCGTTCTATACCCTAGGCCCACTGACCACTGATATTGCTCCAGCCTACGATCACATCACCTCAGCAATCGGTGCGGCACAAATTGGTTGGTATGGCACTGCGATGCTTTGTTATGTCACACCAAAAGAACATTTGGGCTTGCCAGACCGTGAAGATGTACGAGACGGTATCATCACTTATAAGATTGCAGCGCACGCAGCTGATTTGGCGAAGGGGCATCCCGGTGCGCAGATTCGTGATAATGCACTGTCTAAGGCGCGTTTTGAATTCCGCTGGGAAGATCAATTTAATCTCAGTCTAGACCCAGAGCGTGCACGTGAATTTCATGACAAAACCCTGCCTAAAGAGTCAGCCAAAGTGGCGCATTTTTGTTCTATGTGTGGGCCGAACTTTTGTTCGATGAAGATCACTCAAGATGTGCGTGAGTATGCTAAGAAACAAGGGATTGGCGATATTAAGGTTGCGATTGAATCTGGCATGAAAGAGAAGTCTGCAGAATTTAAAAAGGATGGCTCGGAAATTTACAAGCCGGTATAAATCGGGGCATACTTTTCTTAGTCTGTTGAGCTACTCATCACTGCAGGTTAATCCCAGCTGGTGGGTATCTCATAACCGTTATCAACTAAGGCGTCGGTCAATTCTTGGCCGTCGTATCCATGAAAAATACTGTCGCCAATAATAATGATTGGCACGCCGCTAGATCCTAGTTTTTTATAATCCGTACGGCCTTTCTCACTGTGTTCTACATCGTAGTCGTGGTAATTGATTTGGTATTGTTTGAGTGTTGCCCGCAGGCTGACACAAAAGTCACACCAGTCTGTGGTGTAAATCACGATAGGGCTTGTAATAGTGGAGCTCTCAGCGGTTATATGGCCTAGATTATTGCGTTCAGAAAGCAGCCATAGGCCTAGCGCAAATAGTATGCCAAGGCTTGCTATGAGGTTCTTTTTCACAAGTGTCTCCTAAATGCAGCGGTGTTGTTGACAGGCATATATTAGTAATTCATTATATACTATAACTAGTATTATAATGACTCATTAAATTAACAGAGGAATTGTTCTATGTTCAATGCACTATCCATCCCATTTGGCTGTGTCATGTTATACAACGTGGTTAAGCTTAAAGAAGGGGTTCCACTCGAAGCGGTTGAA